>WBZO01000082.1_pt1 | contig 243857 bp, 235 predicted proteins | sample 5204261 | NCBI WGS metagenome assembly WBZO01 (sample SAMN12412400, study PRJNA552823) | activated sludge metagenome | isolation source: activated sludge from anammox sidestream of wastewater treatment plant... | place: USA: North Carolina | collected 2017-09 | reverse complement strand
ACGCCAGCCATTGTTCGCGGGTGGGTGCCTGATCCACGTCGTCGATCAGGGCACGCCTTAACTGCCGGGCAACGTGTGGGTGAATGCCTGGTGTGCCGTCGTCGGGGAGATCTGTCGTCATCACGACGACCGCTCACTCAAGGTGGTCAGCGTCATGGTCTGGTTGTGCAGGCCCACAAAGCCTTCGACCGGTGAGATCTCGCCGTATGAGTAGAAGCCGCGCAGCGTGACATCCGGGCCGAGTACGTCTTGGCAAGCTTCCGCTTCGTCTTCGACTCGGTCACCCATCACAAGGCGTCGACCCACACACGAAACCGCGATCGCGAGGGTCTCGCCTTCGGAATCGTGTTGGGCACCCTCACTCGCAGCCTGAACCGCCCCGTCAATGAGCCGGTCGAACGTCGTGCGCATCAACTGCGCGTTCCAGCCCTGAGGGATGTCTCCGGCGAATCGCATGGCATTGGCATCGGTATCGACCGCGAGCACAGTACGAACCAGGCTCTGATTTCCGTTAGGGGAACTGATCTGCAGCGGGAACAGCAGGGCCGATGATGGGAGCCCGACCGCCTGCTCGCCCAAGTAAGCGCGATACAAGTCCAACGCCGGTTGCCCGTCGAGTTCGAACAGCGTGCTGCCTTCGGAACGAGTGATCACTCGTTTGGGGCCGAACCCCTGCCAGCCACCCGCGGACCCGTGGTTGACCGTGAGTGAGTCACCCCAAAGGCCGATACCCACGACCGCATCTCCATAGATCGTGTCCCCGAGGCTGACCCACGTCTTATCGAACGATGGCCCATCACCGGCCAACCCACCTGACACCGGTAATCCGGCAGGCAGGACGCTGGACAACCCGGTGACGAGTTCCGTGCCGTTGACTACCAGTCCATCGCAAATCACGATGAGTGCGGCAGGCACTTCGGCGCGTTGTGACAGCAATGCCTCGCCGAGGCGGGACCCAGCCTGCCGCGACTCTGTGGGTCCGCCGATTCTGATCACCTCGGCGCCAACTTCGGTGCTTTCGAAGTCCACAATCGTGGCGACAAGATCGGTATCCGTCACTTCTTCGCCAACGATCTGGCCAGCAGTCGAACAGCCCACCACTGTTGCTCCAGGCAGACCGTCGCAGAGCTCGCGCAATGCGGTGGCGGGATTGGTGGCAGGACTCCAGAAGGCTAGGACGAGCGTCGACGTCGCGCTGGTTCCCGACAGCGGTGCTGGACCCTCGTCCCACCCATCAACTGAGTTCCACTGCCGCGTCATCGTCTTCAAGAGTCCTCCTGACTGCAGGCAGAAGCGCAATGATCGTTGTCACCGACCATCCTCAGAATCAGGTGGGGTCGCAGTCTGCGGTGGATCGATTCACCCGATCGGCTGAGGCAGAGGGCGAGGAAGTGTGAAGCAATCGGTAACGGTCATCGATGTGGTTGCTTCGGCTGCATCTGAAACGCGGTCGTGCCGTCGTCCCCTCGCCGCTCTTCTCGCCGCTCCTGTCGTCTGTCCCGCAAACCCACGGGCATCCCTTCGCAACGTTCGGGGTGTTCGACAACCCCATATCTATGTCATTAGGTTTCCACGCGGTTCGCCGCAACGACAATCAGTCGTCGGGGTTCGGGTAGTCGAACCGCTCGCGGGGGGCAAGCCAGGTTGGTTCGGCAGGCTGGTCGTAGATGAACCAGTCGTCATCCCGTGCGAAGTCGGCGTCGTCGGTCGCCGTCAGAATCCAATACAAGAAGCGCGCGGCCACCTCAACCGGAATCAGGTTCACGGCGTTCTCCCGGAAGAAGTTCGCCAATACGAACACGCTGGGATCTGGTGCTCGCAAGTCCGCCTGCATCTGGGTGTCGACCTCACCCGGAATGACAGTGCCGACGAGGATGCCGCGATCGGCGAGTTCAAGCCGCAGAACTCCAGTCAGCGCGACCTCCGCATGTTTGCTGATGCAGTACGGGCCCGCTCCAATTACCGGAATATGCCCGGCACGCGAAGCGAGATTGAGGACGCGGCTGCCGGGTTGGTACCTGTCGAGCATGCCCGTGACTAGGCGCATCGGCGCATACACGTGCAGTGCCATCAACATCTCAAGATCGGCGATGGCGTCGTCCCCGAGCGGTCCCAGGTGCCCGAGTGCTCCGGCGCCATTCACCAGGTAGGCGATCTTTCGGTCTTCGCGTTCGCAGATGGCGGCGACGACGTCGACCACTCGCGCGATTTCGTCTGTGCGGCCGAGGTCTGCACGAACGAGGCGAACTCCGTCGTCAGTCAGCCCAGTCCCGTCGGCATCCGGTTCCGGCCCTGATCGGGCGACGCCGATGACCTCCCAGCCATCGGCGATGAACAGTTGCGCCAACGCCCTGCCGATTCCGCGGCTTGTTCCGGTGATGACGACGAGGTCCTTACCCGTGCCGCCCAAGGTTTCGTTGTCACTCAAGATTGCTCTCCAGGTCAAGGGTGTGAGTACTCACCAACTCTTTCACGAAGTTGCCATCAGATCACCGGGTCGATGGCTGGTTCTGGCGTGATCTCCTCGCGGTGCCGCCACATGACCACCGTCACCCAAATCACTGCCAAGACCAGAATGGTCATTGCGACGATGAGTCCGTCGTCGAGGCCGGTCTTCTCGCTCGGGTCCAGAGGCGCGGTTGCTTGAGGTGGAACCACCTGGTTGATGCCAGCGACGATCGCTTCCACGCCCCCGATTAAGGCGCCGAATACTGCCAGGCCCAGCAACCCTCCAAACTGGCTGACCATCCGGGACAGCCCGCTCACCATGCCGAGTTCTGAGGCATGCACCGCGTTCAAACAAGCTGCGGTGTTGGGTGAGACGGAAGACGCGATGCCAAGACCAAACAGAACCAGCCCACCTGCCATGAGCGATCGCGACGATGTTCCGATGGCGGCGGCACCAGTTGCCAGTCCGCAGACGACCAGCACGGCACTTGTGAGCAGAATTCGCGCGTACCCAAGACGATCGCTCAGGTAGCCGGCGAGTGGGGCGGCAATGAAAGCTGGCAGCAAGGCTGGTAGCAATGACAAGCCGGCCGCTGTGGCCGACTCACCCAGGCCAAGTTCGAAATAGAGAACCAAGTAGGTGGCGGGTCCCACCAATGCAAGTCGCAGTATCAGCATGTAGAGCAGTAGTGATCTGAGTTCAAGGTTTCGCCAAACGTCGCGAACTGGAACCATCGGAAACCGAACCCGTGATTCAAACCGGACGAAGACCGCCCCTGCCCCGATGCCGATGACGAGACTGAGTACGACCAGAGGCGACAAACTGGCGGTCGCGCCGAACTGCGTTGCCGCAAACGCGACACCCGTAGTCGCTATCGCGAGCAGGACTGCGCCACCAATGTCAAGGCTGTGCTTCGGGGCAAGGGGGTCGACGACACTGGCCTTCTTCGGCGCCCAAATGAGAATAGCCAGCAGCAGTGCGACCGCAACTGGCAGTTCCGTCACGAAGATTGCCCGCCAGCCCGGGCCATCGGTCAACAAGCCACCGACGACTGGGCCCGCGACGAACATCACTGCGCTCAGGCCAACGCTGATCCCGAACACTGTGCTTCGTCGATCGGGTTCGAAGCAAACGCCAACAATCATCATTCCGGCGGCAAGCAGAGCCGCCGAGCCCAGCCCCTGAATCGCGCGTCCGGCTAGCAGCATTGCGGCCTCTTGCGCGATTGCCGCCAGCACAGTGCCCACCATGATGATCAACGTGCCCCACAAGAGAACGACACGAGGGCCATAGCGTCCGGACAATCGACCAGCGGGCACGACGGTCGCCCCGATCACCAACAGCATCGCGCCGGAAACCCAACCGCCTGAGGCGATGGGAATCGACAGGCGGCTGTCGATCTTTGGTAGCGCAACTCCGACGACGGCTGCGTCGTAGGACACGAGCGCGTTCGACAATGTTGCGATTGCGATGATCCCAACCGCGCTATGGCGGGTTTCCACGTGCACCGCCTAAGAATCAAGGCCACGAATTCAGCTATTTGTCAGCGTATCGCTCGGGGCCACGTCATGTCAGTGGCGGTCGAGGCGAGCCTTCGGCTTGCGGCCTTGAATCCGCGTGCTGCTCAGTGCAGAGATGACCTCTTTGGCAGCGTCGCCGGGAACCTCAACGGTCGTGAACCTGTCTGAGATTTCGATGGCTCCGACGTCCGAGCCTGACAGCCTGGTCTCGTTCGCAATGGCGCCGACAACGTCCTTCGGGCGCACTCCAGCGTCCTTGCCCAACCCGATGTAGATCCGCTTCCTGCCCGCGCTGGATTTGCCGGAACGCCTCTTGTCGGCACCGTCCTTGCCACCAAACTCCTTGGCCCCCAAATCCTTGCTGCGGTGCTTTTTGCCGCCGGATTCCCTGCTGAAAGACTCCCTGCGGTCATCATCACCTCGACGATCGCGGCCGCGCGCCTTCCCATCGCGGGACTTCTTGCCCCCCGAGGTACTCGCTAACCCTGGTTGCGGGATCTCCTCTTCGTCCGCTTCCCCGACGGTGCTTACGTGGGCCATCTTGATTGCCGCCAATGCAACTCGGTCGAGGTCGAACTCCTCCGTCAGGGAGCCGAGGACCCCGCGGTAGTTGTCGAGATCGCCATCGCGGCAGACCTGCTCAAGTGCTGCGCGTGTGGCCTCAAGTCGGCGGCCCCGCAGGTCGTCGGAAGTTGGCAGTGTGCCGATGTGGATCTTCTGCTTCGTACTGCGCTCGATGGTGTTGAGCTGACGTCCCTCGCGGGGATCGGCAATGGTGATTGCCACACCTTCGCGCCCGCCGCGACCCACGCGGCCGATGCGGTGGACGTAGGACTCCGGTGCGGCCGGGACGTCGTAATTGAACACATGGGTCAGCTGGTCGACATCGAGTCCGCGGGCGGCCACATCAGTGGCGACGAGCAGTTCGGCATTCCCGCTGCGCAGCCGACCCATCACGCGGTCACGCTGGCCCTGGTCCATGCCGCCGTGCAGCGCCTCGGCGCGGTAGCCGCGGGCGTTGAGCGTCTCAGTGAGGTTGTCGACATCTGCTCGGGTTCGGCAGAACACCAGCGCTGCCGTGGGCATCTCAATATCGAGGATCCGGCCGAGCGCGGCGGCCTTGTATGGCCGCGCGACGATGTACGCGGTCTGGGTGATCGTCGGGCGTTCGCCTTCCGGCACCACTTCGCGCGGGATCTCGATGGTTTGCGCATCGCGCAGGTGGCGTTCGGCGATTCGGATGATTCGCTTGGGCATGGTGGCCGAGAACATCACCGTCTGGCGCTCGGCCGGGGCTGCCGTGAGGATCGTGTCGATGTCCTCAGCGAATCCCATGTCGAGCATCTCGTCGGCCTCGTCGAGCACCACCGTGTCGATGTCAGCAAGCTTCAGATAGCGCCGCTCAAGGAGATCCATCGCGCGCCCGGGCGTTGCCACAACGATGTCGACGCCGCGCTTGAGCGCCGCAACCTGACGGCCGATTGGCTGACCGCCGAACACCGGCAACGTGCGCACGCCGTAGGGCCGACCGTAACGGTGGACTGCTTCGGCGACCTGCATGCACAGTTCGCGGGTCGGGGTGAGGATCAGCGCGGTTGGAAGTTTGCCCTTGGTCGCGTGGTCTTCCCCAGCTCGCCGGTTGAGGATTGGTAGCGCGAACGCCGCGGTCTTTCCGGTGCCCGTCGCGGCCTGGCAGAGCAGGTCGTGTCCCTCGATCATCGCGGGGATCGCGCGCTGCTGGATGGGTGTCGGGGCCTCGTATCCGAGGTCGGCCAGGCACTTGGCCAGTTCGGGTTCGATGCCCAGTTCTGCGAACTCGTTGTCGTGCGTGCTCATGGCTCTCGTCTCGTCGTCGTGGTGCCGACGGTCGGGCCACTCGCAGTGTCCATTTCACCACGGCTCCACCACGGCCCGCACGCCCGGCGCATCGCCCGACCTGCGGGGAGGGTGTTAGGCGGCGACTCGTCGCCTGAGTGCGAACCACAGCGGCAGCCCCAACACCACGGGGACAAGCGCCATCAACACAAACGCCAGCGCAGGCGTTCCCAGGAACAGCCCGATCAGCCCAGACACCAGCACGCCACCGCCGTTTCCAGCCAGCCAGACCGCAGAGGTGGCGGTACTTACGGCAGCACCAGCACGTTCTTCGACCATCTCAAGCACGATCGGTAGAACCGACAGCAGCAGCAGCCCCAGGGCGGCAGCGACCACATAGCCGGTCCACTCGCCTGGTACTGCGGCGAGCGCAAGACAGCCGACGGTGGAAACCGCGAGGGCAGCCATGATGAAGGTGAGTTGGTTACGGCGTCGTGCCGCGATTGGGGGCAGGACGGCGGCTCCGATGATGCCAGCAACAACCATCACCAGCAGAATCACTGCGGACGTTGCTGCAGATACTCCGGCAGGTTCGAGCAACGCTTGCAGCCAGGTGGTAAGCGCGACGAAGACTCCGAATCCGACGGCGACGATCCCGATCAGCAGCCGCATGACCGGATCAGTCCACACAGTGCGCAGCGGATGACGCTTCGTCGATTCGACCGTGACACCCGCGGTGACATCGACGTCGTCAGCGAACCGTCCCGGCCGGGAAAGCGCGGCGAACATCGCCGCGACGACGATGACGGAGAACACTGCCTGGATGATCATGAGCTCGGAGATGTTGTCCTCAAGCAGTGCACCGGTGACGAACGCGATGAGCATGCCGACGAATAGTCCGGCCGTGCCCGCTGCGATACCCGTCGCCCGATTGCGATGCGGCAAGTAGTCCACACAGACCTTTGTGATCGCGCCGAGCACCAATGGCTGCCCAACGGCGATCACGATTTGACCAGCCGTGGCCCATTCGATGCTTGAGGTGTTCACGATCCGCAGCAGAGCGCCGACCGCAGTCAACAGGCCACCCAACATCAGGAACGGCCGGAACCATTTGTCGAGTAGGAGGCCGCAAGGCAAGGCGAGCACCACGTAGATGAGCGGGAAGATGATCGACAGCGTGCCGATGTATCCCTCGCTGACTCCGTAGTACGCGGCGGCCTGGGTGGTAACCGGTGCGTACGTCAACCACAACAACTGGGTGGCCGCACCGACGGCGGCGTAGCTCGCGATCGCGAACCAGTTGCCTCGGCCCTCGAGATGAGCGACCGATCCGGTGGCCACGTTCGATGAAGTCACGGCTGTGATCATAGATCCGACTGGGCCGGTGTTGTGCGACTCACGACTGCGCGAGTGCGCCGACCAACGTTGCGCTGCAGGGGTGCGAGCGAGCGAATATGATCATCCGCATGTCAAAACCAGTCGGCATTCCACGACCCGCAATAAGACGCTATTGTTCCCCGCGCTCGCGCTGACTTTGACCGGTTGCTGGCGGCATGCGGTACTTCTGGTTCCGTCGGCCCGAGCGCTTCGGGTTCCGGTGACATCGACGTCGTCGGCGACCTCGTCGGCGTCACCGCCCGCATCAGATCCCGCCGGATGGGAGACAATGACGCGTGACTTCAGTCGACCTCGGGATGCCTCACCCGATCAGACGCCCTAAGCGCCCAGATCTTCCCAAGGCTCCCCCGTCTTTTCATGTGCTGACCAAACCGTCGGGAGCGATCTGCAACCTCGACTGCTCGTACTGCTTCTTCCTGTCCAAGGAGGAGCTGTATCCGGGGAGTAGCTTCCGGATGGGCAGCGATCTAGCTGACGAGTACATCCGGCAGTTACTCGAGTCGCATAGGACGCCGGAGGTGACCGTCGCCTGGCAGGGGGGTGAACCGACGCTGATGGGCGTCGACTTCTTCCGGCGCGCGGTGAAGGCGGTTGAGAGGCATCGCCGCCGCGATCAAGTCATCGAACACACCATCCAGACGAACGCGACGCTGATCGACGACGAGTGGGCGGCGTTCTTTGCCGAGAACGATTTCCTGGTTGGGGTATCCATTGATGGGCCCCGTGACATCCACGATGCGTACCGGGTGGACAAGGGCGGCAAGCCAACATACGACCGCGTGATCGCCGGCCTCGACAAGCTCAAAGCGCACGGGGTTCGATGGAACGCGTTAACGACGATCCACCATGCGAATGAGGACCACGGGCTGCGGGTCTATCGATTCCTGCGGGATGACTTAGGCGCGGATTTCATCCAGTTCATTCCGATCGTTGAACGGCCTGCGCCGGGGGGCATCCCAACCGGAGCCGAGACCACTGACAGATCAGTGTCGCCTGCGGGTTACGGGCGATTCCTCATTGAGGTCTTTGAAGACTGGGTTCGCCGCGACGTGGGTACCGTCTTTGTCCAGATGTTCGATTCGACTCTGGCGAGTTTCGTCGGCGCATCCGGTTCGATGTGTGTGCACGCACGGACTTGTGGAACCGCGGTCGCGTTGGAACATAACGGGGATCTCTATTCGTGCGACCACTTCGTTGAGCCGGAGTACCTGCTCGGAAACATCGCCGAGACCCACATGCTTGAACTCGTCGCGTCGCCGCAGCAGCAGGCCTTCGGTAACGCCAAGAACGACGACCTGCCTGCCTACTGCAGGTCATGCGACGTTCGGTTTGCCTGCAACGGCGGGTGCCCGAAAGACCGCTTCACGTTGACGCCGGACGGCGAGCCCGGGCTGCACTACCTGTGTCCGAGTTACCAGGCGTTCTTCCGGCACGTAGATCGCCCGATGCGGTTCATGGCCGCCGCGTTGCGCGGCGGGAAGCCCGTCGATGCGGTGATGAGTTGGACAGCTCGACGCGATGGCAAGACCCACTCAGTCGAGTAGGAACCAGCCGCGCACCTGCGCCTCGTGGTCGACGTATCGGTCCCCGGATACATCGACAATCACCTTGTCGATAGTGCCGTCTGTGAAGCGGAACGGTGCAACGTAGTCCGGGGTCACGGCCGAAGCGTCATCGCGCCCAACGCAGATGCCGTCGCCCACGGCGCAGAACAAGCCGGGTTGCGTCACGATCTCGCCGGAACCCACCTGTTCGCCGTCGACGTACAGCGTGAGCGTGCCCTTTGCACCCGGCATTGCTGGGTCCTCGCTGCGTCCCGTCGCTACGAACTCAGCCGTTATGACATGTCCGCCGGGCGTGATCGGCACCTGCGACTCAACGTTCTGCAGATGCGTTCCCACCCAGTTGAAGGTGTACTTCACCTTCTGGTCTTTCACATACAGGCTGTGTCCACCGGTAACACCGCCATGCGCGTAGAGCACACCTTGGGCGTCGGCAGAATCGATTCGTACGCCAGCCGCGATCGTGTAGGAGCGTCCGCCGATCATCACGCCCGACTGCTCGGGAACCGACGCGCAGTCGGGGTAGTAGATGTATCGATCCCGGGGCGGGCTACCGCTGGGACGTTGCGCGAGGGTCTGTTCCAACGCAGTGCGGTCGTCGAGTGGAAGCCCGTTGTAAACCTCCGCCTTCGCAAACCACAGAGCCGTGAGCTCGGCGAGCTTCGCGGGCTCCTGGTCAGCAAGGTTCTTCGACTGGGCGCGGTCATTACGCATGTCATACAACTCCCACACGTCCAGTTCGAACTTGCCCCAACCGCTTAACGGTGGGTGGACCGTGCACGCCAACCAGCCCTCGTGGTAGATCGAGCGTTGCCCGAGCATCGTGTAGAACTGCGTGGTCTTCGAGGCGGCGTCAGGGTCGGTGAGCGATGCTGCGAAACTTTCGCCTTCGATGTCGCTTTGTTCGTAGCCTTTGATCACCGCAGGCGGCGTGACGCCCAGCAGGTCATAGACGGTTGGGACAACGTCAACGGCGTGCACGTACTGCTGCCGCGGCGTCTTGCTTGCGGGAATCTTTGACGGCCATGCCACCACGCACATGTCGGCAACGCCGCCCTCGTACCCGGCCCAACGCTTCCAATACGGGAAGGGCGTATCAAACGCCCACGCCCAACCGGTGTTGTAGTGGTTGTACGACTTCGGGCTACCGAGCTCATCAATATGCTCAAGGGTGAGTTCGGTCGGTGTGGGTGCGCCGTTGAAGAAGCGCCACTCATTGAAGGTTCCGTTGGGCCCACCTTCGCCGCTGGCACCGTTGTCGGAAATGGCCACGATGATCGTGTTGTCCAGTTCGCCCGATGCTTCAAGGAAGTCGATGACGCGCCCGAGCTGGTCATCGCTGTACGACACATATCCGGCGAACACCTCAGCCATCCGCGAAAACAATCGTTTCTCGTCGTCGCTCAGGGTTTCCCAGGGCCGCACGGTGTCGAGCAGGGGCCAGGCCTGCCCGTCAGGGCCGGTCGCGGTCGGTTCACCGTGCGGATTGATCTCAGAAAGCTGGGTGTCGGCGGGGAGTAGTCCGAGTTCGATTTGCCGCTCAAGAATGCTCGAACGGATGGCCTCGTACCCCTCATCGAATCGCCCCTTGTACTTGTCGGCCCACTCCTTGTACACGTGGTGCGGCGCGTGTGCGGCATCTAGTGACAGATACATGAAGAACGGCTTGTCGGGTTCGACAACCTTGGCGTCACGAATGAATTGAATCGCGTTGTCCGACAGATCCTTGGCGATGTGGTAGCCCTCTTCGGGAGTGGCAGGGGCTTCAATCTGGTGGTTGTCGTGGACCAAGTCCGGGTACCAACAACTCGATTCGCCACCGAGGAATCCGTAGAAGCGTTCAAACCCGCGTCCGAGCGGCCAGCGAGCCTTCGATGCCGCCATGCTGGTTTCTTCACCAGGCGTGAGGTGCCATTTTCCAACGCAGTAGGTGTTGTAGCCCTCCTCCAGCAGAACCTCGGAGATGAAGCCATTCTCGAACGGGATGCGGGTAGAGATCCCAGGGAATCCGGAACTGAATTCGGCGATCGTTGCCATACCGTTCGAGGTCGCATTGCGTCCGGTCAGTAGTGACGCTCGGGTGGGCGAACAAAGCGCAGTTGTGTGGAAGTTCGCGTACTTGACACCCTGGTCTGCGATGCGGGTCATCGTGGGGGTTTCAACCGGACCGCCGAATGTGTCCATCGTCCCGTAACCAACGTCATCCCAGGCGATGAACAGGACGTTCGGTGCACCATCTCGGGCCTTGGGCGAAAGATACGGCGCCCAGTCAGGTTCGGAGTCGCGAATGTCGAGGGCGATCTTGCCGGAGAATTCGTTGGCCACGGTGAGGTCCTTACCGAATCTGTGCGGTGGGTCTGACTCGTTGTGGCGACCAGCCTAAACCCGCACGGGTTTGGGCCAAACGGCAACACGGTGGACCTCGGGGCGCGGGCTAGCGCGCGCATGTCGCTAGCCTCTGGGCATGGCTCAGCGTGAACTGATCGGACCCAACGGGCAACCTCAATTCGGAGTCTTCCCAACGACTCCCACTGTCATCAACTGGGACGACTTCGACTATCGAACGCCCATGGGAGGCAGGCGAGGTCGCCTGCGACGCCGATTGGATCGCAGGCAGTTCCAATACGTCGGCGTCGTCAGCGACGAGCTGTTGGTCGGTTGTGCACTCGCTGACTTCAGCTACCTCGGGGTCGCCTTCGTCTACACCTACGAACCGGCGACCAAGCGACTCGATGAGTTCTCGATCAAGGTCCCGCTGTCCAAGGGCTTTGAGTTGACGAATCGTCCGCTGGATGGAACGTCAACGGTGGATGCGAAGGGCGGTCGAATCAGGATCACTGCCGATCCGGAGCCCCGGGAGTTCAGCCTTGAGGTTGAGCTGAAGAGTGGTCTGAACGTCGACGCGAGGTTCTCACTGGCGGCGCCCCACCAGGTCCAACCGATGGCTGTTTGCACTCAGACGGGCAGGACGGGTTGGGTCTTCACCGAGAAGATCGCCGGGGTCACCGCAGAGGGCACGGTTCGTGGGTCTTTCGGCACCAAGGACCTTTCGGAGATTTCCGCGTGCGCCCATTACGACTATTCCATCGGGTACATGCGTCGGGAAACCTTCTGGAACTGGGCGTGCTTCTCGGGTCGCGCGGGTGACCAGCTCGTCGGCCTCAACATTTCGTGCGGCGTCAATGAGACGAGCTACAGTGAGAACTGCTTCTGGGTCGATGGCGAAATGATCCCCGCGGGGCCAACGCATTTCGATTACAACCGCTCCAAGCCTGATGCCGGTATTTGGCGCATCGCAACGGATGACGGAACTGTTGACCTCACGTTCCATCCGGAAGGAACTCACCGAGAACGACTCAACGTCGGGCTGATCGCCAGCAATTTTGTGCAGGTCTTCGGGCAGTTTTCGGGTGTGCTTCGGCCACCGGGTCGCGAACCGATCGAGATTCGCAACCTGTACGGATTCGCTGAAGATCAATACATGAAGACCTGAACGAACCGCGGCGACATTCCCTGCCTCGCCACGACTGATTGATCCCAGATCAACGGCTGGATTGCAGCGTCCGCCGGATGTGGGCGACTATGGCGTCTTTGCCGCTGCGCGCCTCGGGCACCGGGAGGAGTGGGAAGACGTGCAGGCCACCTGGAACCTCGCGGTAGGCGAGGGTCTCGGCTGGCAGTCGGTCACGCAGCAAGCGACAGTCGGGCATGGTGATGTCGCGCGTTCCGACCAGAATCATGGTCGGCGGAAGGTGCTCCAGCGGACCGTTGATCGGGCTCACGCGGGGGTCATCTGGCCGCAGCTCATCCGCCCATGACTGGCCAATGACGCGAAGGCCGGGGCGACTCAGCCACGGGTCGTGGGGCTCAACTTGATTGATCGCGGGGTTACCCAACTGCACATCGAGCCACGGTGCAATCAGAGTGAGCCCAACCATCGGTGATGCGTGTTCGCGTGGATGGGACTGCGCGATTGCTAGGGCGAGGCCCCCACCGGAAGAGTCGCCGACCAAATGTACGGGTTCCGCGGAATCAAGATCGCGGATCACGCTAGTGACGAAGTCAATCGCCTCGACCGCGTTGTGGTGGGGTGCGAGCCCATAGATCGGCACGTGCACGGTGCAGCGGACCCTGTCGGCGATGTCAGCGATGAGCGCCCAGTGCTGAACAGCGATTTCGGCGGCATACGCGCCACCGTGCAGATAGATCACCGCCCCATTCCGGCGCCCTTCTGCTTCACGTGGCCGCACGGCATAGACGTCAAATCCATCGACGGTGCGACGTTGAACATTGCATCGTTCTGCGACTTTCGGTGGCGGTGTGGATGGGCCCTTTGGTGCTGCCAGCACGCGACGCCCGCCATCGACGGTGGCAAACTTCTTCTTTCGCGTGACTCTGAGGAGCACGCCGACGGCGCGCATCTGCAGACTCGTCATGATCGATTCACCCCGGCAGCGGCGCGTACCCGCCGGTCAATCCGAGTGCGTACACCGCCGCGATGTACACCGGGATACCGAAAATGATCACCCAGACCGCTGGTTCGCGGATGAACACGCTGCCGTTTTGTCTGGTGAGGTCACCGGTGAACGGCAGTGGCGGCTTTTCGCCGAGCCGCATCACCGCAAACAGGACCGGTCCGAGCATGCTGAACACCGCGATCAAGCTCAAGATCCACAGCAGTTGCACGACACCGACGTCCGTCGGCGGCTTGACGACATTCAGCGGTGAGAAGGAAAGCCCCTCAGTCTTGCCCAGGATCGGCAGCAGGATGATGTTCAGGGCGTACGCGACCCAGTAGATCAACGGCTCGTACCAGAAACGCCGCTGCCTGACTTCACTTGTTGGCCGGGGAGTGCTCACATAGGCGCTGTAAAGCAGGTATACCGCGTAGATGAGGAAGTTGAGGATGAACCAGCCCCAGTAGTTCTGCAAAGGAATTCCGAAGTAGTTGCCACCCTTGGTCCAGATCCATTCGCCGCCGATCACCGACGTTGACGGATCCATCGCGAGATCCCAGCCGACCATCACGATTGACCCCGCGGCCGCCAGCACCACGAGGCGCCACCCCCGCGGGACGTCGGTGATGCCGCTGATCAGTCGCGCGATCGTCAACGAGGCATAACCCGCCGTGAAGTACGCAACCAGAATCAGCATTGGCACCTGGTCGAGCATCAGTCCGAATTGGTTCGAGTACTGGTAGGCACCAAAGATCACGCCGGTGTGCACGCCGAGGTCTTCAGCGATGAATGCCAGCACCCAGGTGATCAGAATGAACGCCACCATGTTGCGCCAGCCCTCAGCGGCGCGACCCAGCAGGAAGATGAAGGCCATCGAAGCGAGTTCGAGGAGGACGACCCACACCTGGTCCCAGTTGAAGACCGAGACGATCGAGACTGCGAAGACGATTACCAGCAAGACCTGCCGGACGCGCGTCAACCGATCGTCAGGCAGGGCGGGATGCGTGCCGGTTTCGCTCATGATCAAGAGCGTATTCTCATCGGCTGCCCGTTGCCCAACGCCAGTTGGCGTCGAGTTCGACAACGGTCAGCTTGACTTAGTCGCGCCGTGTTTCTGGCAGTCCGGGCAGGGCACTGCGCTGGCCATCAGTGCTCTCAACGATCGCGGCTCGGAAATCAATGATGCGACTCAGGTCTGACGGTCCAACGGGTCTTCAACCCTGATTAGCGACAGCCCGCAGGTTGCGATTCCGCACATTGACGGCGAATGGCCCAATTCGTGTTGAGTGCACGCGACTCGATCAGGCCGCCGCCCTACGCTGGCATTGGGAATTCGAATGGCGGGGAGGAGTTCCAATGGGCGAACAACCCCTGCTGGCGGCTCGGGAACCCGCGAACGTGTTGCTCGCTGACGTTTCGCTGGCGGAGCTCCATCGCAGGGTGTTGGCTGCCCTCGGGGAAGGCATTGTGATTCACGCGGCCTCAGGCGAGATCGTGGATGCGAACCCCGCTGCGGAACGGATCTTGGGCCTGACCGGCGACCAGCTGCGCGGGCGGACGTCAGTTGACCCGCGTTGGCACGCGATTCACGAAGACGGGTCTGATTTCCCCGGGGAGGATCACCCCGCGATGAAGTCTCTGCGCACCGAGAAGCCGGTGCGAGACGTCGTGATGGGTGTTCACAAACCCGACGGGAGTCTGACGTGGATTCTCGTGAATGCGGAGCCGATGTTCGATGCCTCCGGGGCCGAAGTAGCTGCGGTTGTCGCGTCCTTTGCCGACATTACCGACGTCGTCACGGCGCGAATCGCGCTGAGGAAATCGCTCGACAGCGTGAGCCTGCTCGCGGAGTACGCAACCGACGTCATTTTCCGCAGCGACCCGAATGATGTGATCGAGTGGGTGTCGCCATCGGTGACTGATGTGTTCGGCTACGCCGTTGACGACGTCGTTGGGCGCAGTATTGACGACTTCGTCCACCTCGATGACGCGGACCTTGTGGAGGAGGCTCGACTTGAGTCGGTCGTGGCGGAATCCGTCAGGGTACAGGTTCGCTGCCGAACCGTTTCCGGTGATTTCAGATGGTGTTCGGCAGGGGCGCGCACGATCTACGATGCGACAGGAAGGCTCGTCGGGCGGATAGTCAATCTGCACGACATTCACGATTTGGTTCTGGCGCGCGAGGCGCTGGCTGCGGCCGAACGGCGCTACGAGCTCATCGCTCGAAACGCCACCGATGCTGTCTATCTGGTCAACCTTGCCGGAACCATTGAATGGGTCTCGCCAGCCGTGGTGCGCGTCCTGGGTGCTAAGCCCGAGGAGTTGGTAGGTACCAAAGCGGAGGATCTCATCCATCCCGAAGATCAGCCGATGGTGCAGTCGATGAGAGACCAGCTAGCTGAGGGCATGGGGGCGGTTCGTTGGGAGTTTCGAGCCAAGACACGCAGGCATGGGTACCGCTGGATGTCCGCGATTTCCAGCCCGACCAAAGACGCCGATGGGAAGGTGATTGGCCGAATCACCACTTTGCGCGACATTGACCAACAGGTGAAGGACCGTCAGGCGCTTGGCCGCAGCGAACAGACGTTCCGCCTGGCGATGGCCGGTGCGCCGCAGGGCATGGCCGTGGTAGGGCTTGATGGCCGAGTAATGCAGGTCAACCAGGTGTTGTGCGACTTGGTGGGTCGCGACGTCGACTGGATCAAGGAACACTCCGAGTTCGACCTGCTCCACCCCGAGAGCGTTGAGCACGACCTTGAAGTTCGGGAGGGGCTTCTGTCAGGAGATCGGGAGTACGACATCCACGAAGGACGCCTGGTGACCGCTGCCGGCGATGACGTGTGGGTTCAACATTCGCTCGCCCTGGTCCGCGATGGGCATCAAGTGCCGGTGTTCTACGTGTCCCAGTACCAGGACATCACCGAGGCCCGCGCGGACAAGGCTAAATTGCAGTACCGCGCTGCCCACGATTCGTTGACGGGCCTGATCAACCGTGGAGAGCTCAGCCGACGCGTGGAGCAAACCCTCGCCCGCACTCCACGCCGCACTGGCATGCCCGCACTTCTGTATTGCGACCTCGACTACTTCAAGAACATCAACGACACCCAGGGCCATGCCGTCGGCGACGACGCCTTGCAGGCGACAGCAGAACGGATCGCTGCGGTGCTGCGCGGCACCGACCAAGTCGCCCGTATGGGTGGCGATGAATTCGTCGTCCTGCTTTCCGAGGTGGCCGACGTTGAGGCGGCGGTAGCAGTCGCCGAAAAGATCCGATCAGCCGTCAGTCAACCCATGAAGATCGGCTCGGAAGTGGAGACAACCACCATGAGTATCGGTGTCGTCCTCGCCACACCCGGGGTGAAGGCCCGTCAGCTACTGCGAGACGCAGACAACGCGCTCTACCAAGCCAAGAATCAGGGCCGCGATCGGACGGTGGTCTTCGGTGGCAGGTAGCCGGGTCGGCAGCTCAGAGGTTGAAACCCTTGCGCATGCTGGTGGCCGACACAGCGATGCCACACCACCGGGCGCGAACTACTGTCTTCATCGACTCCTTCGACGCCTTCCTCTTTTTCGAACCTACGCCTTGGGTTGCTCTGGTGCCTTGCCTTGCGAGACAGCTTCCACGAGTTGCCTGAACGCTCCGATGCTTGAGGCGTTCAGGTTGCTGGCATCCGCGAACGCGGCCTCGTTGTAGGTCATCGCAACTGAGACCGCAAGTTTGTCCGACGGCAGGTAGCCGGTTGTCGCGGCCGATCCGGCGAAGCTCTTTGTCTGCGTGATCCACGAACCCAAGCGGAAGACTCCGAGGCCGTATGACAGCACCGCTGTGTTTGGACGACAGACGAGGCATTTGCCGGTCGGGTCCTTCCGCCCGAAGCCAATCAGGTTGGGATCGGCCTGTGCTGCGTACATTTCCTTCGACACCTGCGATCCGGAACCAACGATTTCCATCGACGTTGTCATGTCGTAGATATCTGTCGTTTGCACCGCGCCATTTGCCGCCGACCACGACGGATTCCAGTACGTGGACTCCTCGTAGACGGGCGTCTTGGCGGGCGCCTTGAAGTACTCGCTGCGTTCAATGGTGAAGGCGTGAAGCGCGGGTTCCGGGATGTTGGGGGTACCTGCGTTGTCCCCGGTTTGCGTGAGCTTCATCGGCCCGATGATGTACTCCTGCATGACATCGCTCATCGGCTTTCCGGTGATCTTTTCCAGGACCTGGGCGAGGACCACGTAGTTGGTGTGGCTGTAGCCCCAGTTCGTTCCGGGCGCGAATTGTTCGGGTCCAAAGATTCCGATCGCGGCCAGTTCGTCTGTCGTCCACTGCTTCCAGGGGTTGCTGTTCTGGGCGGCGCTTATCGGTGGCTGGTAGACGTAGTCCGCGTAGCCGGAGGTCATGTTCAGCAGATTCTTGACAGAGATCTGGCCCGACCGCGGATAGTTGGGGAACCAGGTCGAAAGTTTGTCGTCGAGCGACACCTTCTTGGCATCGACCAACTTCGCGAAGATTTGCCCGATGTAGGTGAACGCCATCGAACCGTTGCGGAAGTGCAGTTGCGGTGTCGCCGGAACACCGGGCAGCGCCTCACCCACGGCCGAGGTGTAGAAGTCCTGACCGTCTTTGGTGACCCGAGCGATGAAGGACTTCAGCTTGTACTGGTTCATGATCGAATTCATGGCCTGCTGGAGCTTCGCCGCGGTTGCTGGATCCGCGTTGCCGCTTGGGCCCAAAGGGCTGCTGTTGGCGCCGCCCTGCATGCCGGTTGAGCAGGCGGCCAGCAGGGCCACTGCGGCACCGACGGTAGCGACGCGGGTCGTGGCCTTCCGGATAGCCATGTGCCGAAGTCTCAAAGACGGCTTCGGTGCGTTGGTCATCGCTGCTCCACAGGTCGTCGGATCGCCGGGCGCGATCCGGTCAGACCCTATCCGGCGCGACCGGTCGCTCACCCCGAACACCTTGGTAACGGCGCGCGGCCGACCGAGCGCGTTTACCAACGCGTGGGGGTGGGGGAGATAGGAACCCGAAAGACGTTTAGTAGGACAGTGTCCGGGTACATATGACGCACGGCAACGAAACAAGAAACGTCAACGCATCCGACCCTCAATCCAACCAACATGGAGTCCCACATGAACACTCGAACCCGATTCGGACTGATGGCCGCAGGCGCAGGCACTGCCCTTACCCTGCTCGTCGCCCCGGCAGCAATGGCTGCCCCGACCACGCAGGACGCGGCAGCGGCCGTCAACGCCACCCCCGCGAACAGGCAACCGCTTCAGTGGATTCGTGGCACTCACGCCACGATCAAGAACAACACCGGCCAGGACATCAAGATCGGAACACAGTCCGGCACGTGGGATCGGGCCCCGCGGCTGCACCTATCCACCCTCAAGGCGGGCGGAGCGGTCACGGACTCAGAGGCCTGGAGGAGCGCAACCGGCACGTCGGTCTTCGCGCACGTCGAGTTCCAGGACGGCGAAGGTGTCCAGTTCTCGGCCGAAAACCCGGGCATCGGAGAGCCCTGCGCCAACATTCGCGATTCCAAGTGGGGTGTCCTGGACTGGCAGAACGCCCCGTTCGATTCCCACTCGTTCGACGAGGGCGAATCCTGGACGGCCACCTGCGACAACGGTCACTCCGTCACCTTCAAGCGGATGTCCGACGACTCTGCAGGCCATGGAGACTCAAAGGTCTGGAACATCACGATGAACAAGTAGTGACTCGCACGGGCTGCCGCGAACGAGCGGTGCCCAGACGAACAACGATCCGGCATGAACGTGGCTCCTGTTCACGCCGGATCGTTACGTCTGGGCTTGGAGGGTGGTTCCTTCCGCCGGGCTATTCCAACTCGTCTTGGAAGAACGCAACCGTCTCGGCGAAAGCCGCGTCGGTCACCTCGGGATTCCAGCGCGGACCAATGTCGCGGCCGAACGCATGCGCGGCGTCGTAGATATGCCAGTCAAAGGTGACCCCGGAAGCCTGCAATTCGCTGTGGATGAGTTCGAGGCCCGCGGCCGGGGTATGTGGGTCGCGCTCACCAAAGATCATCAGTAGGTCGCCGTCAATCTCACCGGCGCGTTGCAGCGATCCGGAATCCGGGTCGGCACCCAACTTGCCGTCGTGAAGCCCCGTGGCGTACCAGCAGGCGGTAGCGGCAACCCGCGGTGCGAACGCCGCGCGGAAGGCAATGTGGCCGCCCGTGCAATGCCCGGCGGCACCGACTGGCCCCGGCGCGACTCGACGATGGTTCGCCAGCCAAGCGAGCGCCCCGGCGATGTCCTCATCGAATTCCGCTGCGGTGAGCGCATCAACGTCTGCCTGACCGCGCGCCTTGCCCTCGTCGTCGAACGCCAGCACGGTTCCGGCCGGCTCGATTCGGTAGTAGATCTCCGGTGCGGCAACCACGAAGCCGTAGCTGGCAAGGCGCTTGACCCAGCGCATGGTTGGTTCAGTCAGTTGAAAGATGTCGGAGTAGAAAACGATCCCCGGGTAGTGCTTGTCATTGGCAGGAGCTGCCACGAACGTGCGCATCGAGCGGTCGCCAATGAAGACATCTTCGTACTGGGTGTCGATCTCCATGGCCGGCAGCCTACTGCCGTAACGGATTACCGAGTGCTACTTCGCTTCGATCCCTGGAGCCATTGGCCATTTCACTTCGAAGCAGGCGCCGCCTTCCGAATCGACGACCCGCACTTGCCCGCCGGACGCATTTGCCGCCTGGCGCACGAGTGCCAACCCAAGGCCGGTTCCGCCGGGTACAGCCTGGCTGCCACGTTGGAAGCGACTGAAGACCGTCTCTCGTTCATCGATCGGGATTCCCGGACCGTCATCGCGTACCAAGAGAACGACCGACTTACCTTCGGCTTCGTCAGCGACGTCGACGCGGATCGTCACCCGTGATTCGGCGTAGTCGAGCGCATTCCCCACCAACTCGTCGAGGATCCGTTCTACCTCGCCAATCGGTGCCCTGACGCGGGCGGAGGCATAGTCACACAGCAAGTCCACCCCGCGATCCGATGCTAGGCCTTGCCAGTCAAGTGCTCGACTGTTGGCACACTCACCGACATCGACAACCACCAACTCTGCGGCGGTTTCTGCGGTGGCAATGGCAAGAACCTGGTCGACGCGTCTGGCCAAGCGATCAACCTCCACCAGCGCGGCATCTGCTTGCTCAGAGATCGCGTGATCGTTGGCGGTGTCGGCGATCGTTTCCAACCGCAACCTCATGGCCGCTAAGGGAGTTCGGAGGTGGTGGGACGCATCGGCGGCAACCGCTCGCGATCGATCGAGCATGGTGTCGAGCTTTTCGGCCGTTTCGTCCAACGCGTCGGCGACATTCTGAATCTCGTGCGGTCCCTTGACACTTCCGACGCGAGCCGACGGATCTTCCCCGACTCGCTCGGCCCCCGCGGCCAGCCGGGCAAGCGGCCTAGACAAAGCCCTCGCGACTGCCCAGGCCGCCAACATCGCCGCCAGCAGGACCACCGCGAGGATGGCCAATAGGGCGTAAACCAACGCGCGGACATCTTGCTGAACTTCTGTCTCTGGCACGGACAGTCGGACCGCGCCCAAGACCTCGTCTCCGTGTTTGATGGGCACCGCGACGTAGCGGAGCTGAGTATCGAGAGTTGCCGAGTAGCGAATTCCAGAAGCGATCGAACCGGACAATGCCTTGGCCATCTCATCCCGTTGGAACGCTGACCCAACCGCCGCACCTTCGCTGTCCGTGAGGACGTTGCTTTTGCCATCCACCACCGTGACCCGCACGCCTGTGCGCGACTCGTAGTTGCTGACCAAGGCGGGCCACTGCTGCGGTGGCAAGCTAGAAAGATCGCTGGCAATCACCAGAGCATCGCGCTCAAGCCCCAGTGACAGCCGGTCGTATTGGTAGGCGCGAAAGACCAGCACCAGCGGAATGGACATGACGATGACCAACAACCCGGTGAGCAGGGTCATGGCCAGACTGATGCGTCTAGTCACCGGTTCAGGCCTCGTCGACCAGTCGGTAGCCCACGCCGCGTACGGCTTCGATGACGACGGTCTGCGGGAGCTTCTTACGAAGCGTGGTCACGTGAACATCGAGCGACTTTCCGCTGCCGACCCACACTGGGTCCCAGATTCGCGCGTACAACTCGGTGCGAGGAACGACTCGTCCCGGCTGCTCGGCGAGGACCGCCAGCAGGTCGAACTCCTTCGGGGTGAGGGTCAGCTGCTCGCCCTGGTGGATTGCCGACCGCTGATCGCGGTCGATGATGATGTCGCCGAACTCGACGAGCTCGTTTGCAGCGGGGCGCCTGCGGACATTTGCTCGAATTCGGGCGGCTAGTTCGCGAAGTGAGAAGGGCTTGACGATGTAGTCATCGGCTCCGAGCTCCAAGCCCTCAATTCGGTCCGACTCCTGGCCGCGGGCCGTCACGATAAGAATCGGTACCTCTGAACGCTGCCGAATCTGCTTGCACACATCCAACCCGTCGATGTCCGGCAGCCCAAGATCGAGGATGACGACATCAGCGCTGCGGGCGATCTCAATACCCTCAGTGCCGGTATTCGCCCACTGAACATCGAAGCCGTGGCGGCCGAGACCGTCAATCATGGGTTGCGCCATTGATGGGTCGTCTTCGATCAGTGCGACGCGCATGGGTTGATGTTGTCACGCATGAGGCACCGTCGGCAGGTCCCACGGTCCCTTTTCGGTGCATGATCGCTCGCCTTACCGTCAGCTAACCCGGGCGGTCAGTCCTTAACGTCGCTTAATCCATTCAGCCTTCAGTTCTGCCGATGGAACTCATACGGTGCTAACACGAGGTCCGATCGAAGGCGTAGGGAAAGGCGTAGGGAGATGACGATGGAACGCAGCACGATGATTGCAGCACTCGCATCAGGGGCATTGGTACTGGTTGCTGGAACCGGCGCCGTTGCCGCAGTTGGTTCGCTGCAGGACGCGAGTCAGGAGTCGCTGGCGATCGGTCAGGCGCAACCCCAGGGTGCCGTCGCGGCACCGGCGGCAGTGGCGGCCGTCGTTCCACCGCCCGCGGCAAAGATCAAGAAGCCGAAGTTGTCGGGTTCGGTGGATGGTGGTTCGACAAGCGGCGGGACGTCGGGTGGTTCATCCGGCTCGTCTGGATCTTCCTCAGGTGGATCGAATTCAACCAAGAAGAAGCCAAGTGGCTCAAGTTCGAGTGGTCGCGAAGACGATCACTCCTCAAGTGAGGATCACGGCTCCGAGACTCACAAGCCACAGCGCCCGGAAGGCTCAGACGATGACTAACCCTGTGAATCTCACGCCATCGGCTCCGAAGCGACGGTCCGGGGGCCCAAACGCGGCAACGCGGATCACGACTGCGGGTCTAGCAGTCGCGATCACTTTGGGCCTTGGTGGTGCCGTTGCGGCCCGAGCTGCCGAACAGAAGCGCGCAGATGCCACGCAGGGGACCTCTGATTCGGCATCGGGCGATCCCGCCTCGCAGGGCGAGCTCGCTACCGCAACCGCGAAGATCCAGGCGGCCGAACGCGCCCGCTACGACAAGCAGATCAAGAAGCTGCGCGACAAATACCAGAAGGCACTCGATTCGCTCGCAGCCGATTACCAGAGCCGACTCGGCGGCGGATCTACCAGTGGATCGAGTTCGGGTGGCAGTTCGTCTAGTTCGGGCGGTGGCAGTTACTCAAGTTCCGGCGGTGGCAGTAGCAGCGGTGGCGGGTCGTCGTCGGGCGGTGGCAGTTCGTCATCGGGCGGTGGCGGAGGCTCGGCCCCCGCACCTCAGGCGCCATCGAAGTCGAAGGGAAGTTAGTCCGGTGCCAACGACCATTCCAAGAACCGACCAGACGAGGCAGCCACCCAAGCGAACCTGCGACCTGGGTTCTGTTGGCGCGACCGCCTACGCGGCTGGCCGCTTGATGGGTACCAACTGCCAGGTGCGCGCAACTGGCAGCGACGCGCGCGAGGCGCTCGCCGCGGTTGACGTTGGGTGGGATGCAGTCGCCGAGTGCGAGCGGCTGTGGAGTCGATTCCTGGCCGACAGTGAACTCACGCTGCTGAACAAGTGCGCGATGGCAGCGCCGTTTGAGATTGACGTTTCCGATCTCACGGCGGACTTGGTTGCGGCAATGTTGTGGGCCTACACCTATAGCGACGGCTGGGTAGATTCATCCCTGCTGCCGCAAGTCATCGCGGCCGGTTACGACCGTGACTTCGGCGAGTTGACTGCAGCTGTGCCGAATCAGCGGAATCGGCTGGCGCCTGACCGATACGCCGGGATGTCGGCCGTGTCGTTGGCAGGCAATCGGCTCGGGCGTTCGAAGCCGGTGGTTCTGGACTCCGGTGGAGTCGGAAAGGGACTTGCCGCGGACCTTGTGGCAGAGGCGATCATGCGCGGCGGCGCATCGGGTGCCCTGGTTGATCTTGGCGGCGACATCAGGGCGATCGGAACCGATCAACACGATCGGCCTTGGTTGGTCACGGCGGCCAACGAGGTGAACCCCGCAGGTGAGGATGTCGGTAGTTGGAACGTCACCGATGCCGGCATCGCAACCAGCAGCAAGGCTCGTCGCCGTTGGCTGGGGGGTCATCACTTGATTGATCCGCACACCGGACGTCCGAGTACGAGCGATCTACTGGCCGTCACTGTTGTCTCGTCTGATGCGCTAGTTGCCGAAGTATCCGCTAAGTCCGCTCTGCTGATGGGTCAGTACGCAGCCGTTGACTGGCTGCGTGAACACGGAGCAACTGCGATCTTGACGGGCATCGACGGAACGTTTACTCGGGTAGAACGGGACACTGCTACTTCTGTCCGTAACGCAGGTTGACCATCCCGCGGGGGAGAGCCTGTCCGTCCACCAGAACAAGTTCGGTAACCCGTACAGCCACCTAGCGGCTCGGACGACGGATCAGGCCGTCGTCAATACCCGGGCGCCGGTCGACGAGATGAAATCCGGACGTTGGGTCGTAGTCGACGACTTGGCCGTCGCGTTGCAGCCGAGTGCGGAAGCTTTCGAAACGATGCCGCGCTGCTTCGGGGAGCGTCGGGTCATCGCGGTTGATCCGAGCCCACGTTCGCAACATTGTCAACAGATGACTCTTCTGATGGGCGCGGGCGATCGGGGACCAGGGGATTTCAGTCGAATAGCGAGCACGCGCATCCGCCTCGTCAGCGCGGTGGAGGGCGACTGACACTGCTGAGCGGGTCACCAGCGCGGCATCCGCACCACTTTTTGCGCGATTCTCCAGATTGATGCGATCGGCCATTTGCTGTTGTGTGAGGCCTTCGTCCCGCCACGCGATCAGTTGCTCAACGGGAGGCAAGGATCGCGCGCGACTCACTTCGTGACCTTAGCGCCATGAGCCGTGGGGGACGACGCGGTAGGACTCCATTCGGTTCCCCCACCCCGGCGTGATTGTCCTCAACGGATGAATCGTCGCCACGCCGCGGAAGATCCAATCAATTCCGTCCGACCTTCCTAACCTGACTGCAGGCATGGAAAACCAACTTCCCCATGCCGGAAACGAAGGGACACCTGCCATGAACGTCAAACGAATCGTCCTCGCGGGGACGGCAACAGCGCTCGTTGTTCCCTCGCTCGCGTTAATCGCCGCACCGGCCAACGCGGCCAGTCTCAACCTGAGCAGCGGCGGCGAGGTCATCGCGATCTCGGCTCCAGCCACGGCCAAGGCAATGACCGCTTTCAAGATCACCTGTAAGGCGCCGACGAATCTGGCTGGTGGACGCGTCCACCTGTACCAGAACGGCAACATCTTCAGGCTCAGCAAGGTCACGGTCGGAAGCACCGGAGCTTGCAGCTTCAAGGTCAAGTCCGGCATCCGTGGACTCAATACCTTTGACGTCGCGATCGTGAAGTCCGGCGTGACGTACCAGTCGAACGCCGTGGTGGTGCAGGTGGGCAACAAGACCACGCTGGCCGCGCAGCCCAAGGGCAGCATCAAACTGAGGGCACCCAAGACGGCCAAGTTGTGGGCCAAGCTCCCGATCAAGTGCCAAGCACCGTCGTACCTGGCGGGCGGCAAAGTGACGCTCTACCAGAACGGCGCGATCCTTCCACAGAAGTCCGCCTTCAAGGTCGGCTCAAACGGTTCCTGCAGTTTCTGGATCAAGTCGGGGATTTCCAGCCTCAACGTGTTCGACATGTCAGTCGCCAAGGGCGGCAGGACCTATCAGTCGAATGCCGTCAAAGTGACTGTTAGCTAAGGCGCACGCGCTAAAGCCCGATCGACTGCGTCGGCCCCATGATGATTCGGGGCCGCGCAGTCGGCTTTAACCATCGCAGAGTCGTGACCAACTGAGACTTCGTGAGTGAGACGCACCCGCGGGTGGATCCAAGACCACGCTGGTGGATCCAGTAGCCGCTGCCCGTACTGCGACTCGGCTGGTTCGTGTTGCGCGGGGGCTTGCCGATCCGGCGGTTGTAGTTGATAGCGATCACGTAGTTGTACAACTGAACTGGGTAGCTGATCTTGTACCCGCCGCGCTCGTACCGTTGTGGCCCGTAGTGGTAGCGCATCTTCGTTCCGGGGTTTCGCAGCCTTCCGCCGGTATCGGTCAGGCTGAAGACGCCAATCGGAGATCGAAGGCTGCCGGTCCAGGGGCGCACATTCCATCCGTTGAATCCGTTCAGCGACCACCAGGAACTCAACTGCACCCAGCATCCCGCTGACTTCTCCCACCGCTGGAAGGTGTTCTCGTCGCTTTCCCGATCCTCGGAAATCGCCACGATCAACTGGGTTGTGGTCGCTGGAACTTTGGCCCAAGTCGTCGGCCCCACTCCGGGAATCGCGGTGATGCAGACGGGGGCCGGTGGGTCAGCGGGTTGAGGATCGGTTCCGGCATGTGCACCCGTGATGGGTAGAGAAGCCAGCAGTAATGCCATGGCAACGACTGTTGTCTGCGTCAGTTTCCGCCTCACGCGTGCAAGTGTGGGGCTCGCGAGGCGCGTTTGCGCGCCGATTCGGTCAAGAAACGCACCCGAATTACCAGCGATTCTTCGCTTGCTCCGCCCATCCAACGAGGCCGTCCAGGTTGTGTTCGCGGCCTGATCCGTCAACGGCGGTCCCCGACCACGCCCCGAACGCCTGTTGGGTCGATGACGCGATCACTCCGATGTTGGTGTTGGCCACGCGAACGTGGAACGGCGTCATTGTGGCATCAACGAATTCGCCAGTGATCCGCCACGGCCGATACCAGTCGCTGGTGCTGTAGTGCCAATTAACCAAATGCGGCCAGTAGGTCAGTTGCCCGTCGACTGTGATTCCGTTCTCTGTGGAACCGGTTCCGTCGGTCCATTTGCCGCCGAGTTGCAGTCCGATCGTCTGTCCGTCGACGACGCCGCATGCGGTGGCCCAATTCCAGGTCAGCGAGTACGGCCACCTGCCGCGACCTCGGTCGAGTGCGGCAAACGTCGTGCCGGGCTCAACTGGATACGTCTGCCGGTCGACCGTCACTGAACCCGTCACCGGGCGGGCCAAATCCTTGACCGTGTACTGGAATCTGCGGTCGTCCCACGGCACCACGACGGCTAGGCAGTCCCCGCTGGTAGCCGCATCGAGGCTGAGCTCGACGCGTTCGGTCATGGCGCTTAGGTGGGTTCCGCCTCCGGTGTCGCGGAAAGACATCTTGAGCTTCTTCGTTTCGACCCGGGCATCGATCGCGCCCGCCTCATCGGACAGCCTGGGTCCGCGCAGACCAAGGCCGAGGGCATCCGCGACGATCTCTTCCCCGGTGGCTCGGTCGTACACGTAGAGCTGGTTGACGGCGAGGTAGTCCAAGTTCGAAATCGTCATGCCGATCGCGTGGGTAGGCGTGACGAGTCCCCAGTACTCCCAGCGCTTGTTACGGCCCCACCCGCGCAGATTCGTATGGTGCAGGGGCCGTCTGGAAAAGCCAACCGCGTCTCTGTTTAGGCGTCCGTCGGCCAGGCACAAGTCGATCGGTTCGGAGATCTCGGGAAGCACGAAGAAGTGGGCTGCGGACTAAGCGTTGCGGAAGTCTGGAGCCGTCCAGCCCAGGTACGGCATGTTCCAGCGAGCTTGGATTGTCTGGAACGAGACGATCCAGACGCGGCCGGTGCCGAGCACGTCATTGCTGGCGATCATGTTGTTGCCCAGCGAAATTGCCACGTGGTTCGGCGACCAGAACATGAGCGCTCCGGGTGGGGCGACGGTGTTAGGCGAATGCCGAAGCTCCTCCGGCATGCTGTTCCACTGGTCGATCGCATTCGGGATGGTCTGCGGGGCGCCATAGGCGATTGTGACCAAGTTGAGGCAAAGGTTGAACCAGCTCTTCTCCGGAGCGGTTACCTGGCTGAGGACGTAGCGCATCGCGTCTGAGCATGAGCGGCTGGTCTTGTTCGTGTCCTCAGACTTGAAACCGCAGTCCGGCACTGGATACGTCTTGAAGAACTCGGTGACGTCGGCGGCAACCGGGCCGTCACTGGAAAGACCGAGTGAGAATCGTGCGGCCCGGACGTTCAGCGTGACGAGGTCGTATTCGGCCTTCGCCGCGGCGTACTCGGTGTCGGCCTCTTTCTTTTCCTTTTGAGCGGCTTCGATCGTCGCGATTGCCTGCGCCATCCGAATGCTCTCGGTGTCGCCAACCATCTTGAGCATGCGCTGAGCATTTGACCACGATGTGGCGTCGGCAGATTCCAGAGTCACGACCTGTGCGAGTGCAGCTGGGTCAACCCCGGTGATGTAAGCCTGGCGAGCAACTCGAGCGACCGTCATCCGAGCTTCTTGGATCTGACCGTTAAGGCCGTCCAAACGAGCGTTCGCCGCCTTGCTGCGCTTGCTGGCGGCTTTGAACCGCTTGGTGACGCGAGGGAGATCGGCTTCGGCCATGTTGAGGGCCTCTTGCGCAGCGGCTGCGGCAGCTGCTGCTGCGGCGGCTTCCTTCTGCTCCTTCTCGATCTGCTCCTTGGTCTTCTTCTTCTTGTTCTTGTCTTTGGCCTTGTCCTTGGCTTTGGCCTTCTCTTTTTCCTTCGCCTTGTCCTTTGCCTTGTCCTTGGCCTTCTCAGCGTCGGTCTTGGCGGTGTCCTGCTTTGGGCAATCGTCCTTGGTGGTTGCGGTCTTCTTTGTGGAGTCGCACTTGGTTGAGGTGTTCGCCGCAGGTGCCGCAGCCATGGATGGGGCAGGAGCAAACATCAGCAAGGCGCAGGCGGCCGCAACCGTCGGGCCCGCCAGTAGACGTCTGATTCCCACTGCTAACAATCCTCCACGTCACGTGTGCACTGATGCTGCCGTCGCCACATTTGTGGCCGTCAGGAACATTCGGCACGTTCTGCCAGCATCTAGAAGGTTTAGCCTCTAGGCACCGAGGGCTGACGTTGCCACACGTTTGGCCGGGATGCATCACGGTTGGACGAATTCTGCCGGTTTGCATGAGGTAACCCCCATGGCCGTTACGCTGTGCAACATTCCTAGGGGAGATGCTAACCCAGGCATTCCGTGAGCGGAAGGCGGTTTCCCCAGGGTTTGCCGTTCCTTAGCCGTGCCGTTGCGGGTCGGTCACAGAGGCGAGCGCTTGCCGGTTCGCCCTTCGCGGGGCATCGGACCTTCGAGCGCGTTGAAGTAGGTCACAGCTTGTTCGATGTCCTTGAGCAGGAGTTCTGCGGTGCTTGGCAACAGCCCGAAGCGCACGACGATTCGCATTACCCAGATATCGGAGATGTCGTCCGGCATTGGGTACGCCGGGACCTGCCAGCCGTGGAAGCGGAGCCGATCTGACAGATCCTGCAGATCCCACTTGTCGGTGTCGTCGCCCTTCATCCGCCAGGCAAAGACCGGGATGTCATCGCCCTTTGTTATGAGTTCGAACGGCTCCATCCTGCCGATCTCTGCGGAAAGCATGAGGGCGATGTTCTGGCTCATCTGGTGGATCGTCGTGTAGCCCTGCCTACCGAGCCGGACAAACGAGTAGTACTGCAGCAGCACCTGGGTACCGAGCCGCGAGAAGTTCCGTGCCAACGTGGTCATGTCCCTACCGATATACGAAACGTGGAAGATCAAGTCATCCGGTAGTTACTCCTTGGAACGCCAGATCACCCATCCCAGGCCGGGGTACACCAGCCCGTACTTGTGTCCTGAGGTGTTGATCGAGTGAACCCGCGTAAGGCGGAAGTCCCACTCCAGATCGGCCTGAAGGAACGGTGCCACCATTCCGCCGTGGCTCCGTGGACATGCAGTGGCACGTCGTGACCTGTGCGCTCTGGTAGATCGTCAAGGGCGGCAGCAAGCTCCTTGATCGGTTCGTATTCACCGGTGTATGTGACTCCAAGGATTGCGACAACACCGATCGCATTTCCATCACGCATCGCCTGGTCGTGGACGATGAGGTACGCGACATCGGCCCCCCAGACGGTGGGATGTTCGGGGGAAGTTGAGCGCTCGTGGGGCACAAACTCGAATCCTGGGTGACAATGGCGTGTGACCAGTAGTGACCCTCGGCCGGATACCCGCGGAGATGCGCCGTCGGACAACGTCGGCGCGCGCCGCCTGCGTTGGCCCGCATTTGCCGCGATCGGGCTCTTGGCCTGTGTGGTCGCCGTCGTGGGTGTTGTGGTTTTCGGAAATGTGACCAGGAATGACGAACTGGCCGCACAAGTGACGGAAGGTCATGGACACGCTGTCGGCAACGCGGCGGTCGCTCCCGCTTCGGCACCCCTTCGTGCGGGCGAGCGATTCGTTTCCCTCGGGCTGCCCGACGACGGCACCTACCGGCCGACCGCGCCAAACGGTGGAACTGACGACTACCGCTGTTTCATCCTCGATCCCAAGCTGGTCAACGACGCGACGCTTGCCGGTGTGCAAGTTGTTCCCGGCAACCCGGACCTCGTTCATCACGCGATCCTGTATCGGCTCGAACCCTCCCAACAGAGTGCTGCCCAAACCTTGGACGCCAACAGCCCTGGCAGTGGGTGGACCTGTTTTGGCGGGACGTTGATTCCGTCCCCGGCTGGGGTCGGCGCCATTGATGCGCTTGACGATGCCCCGTGGTTGGCCGCTTGGGCTCCCGGCGGTAAGGAGAACGTTTACGACCCGGGATCTGGAGTGAAGCTTAAGAAGGGCACGCAGATTGTGCTGCAGATGCACTACAACCTGCGGCAGTCACAGGGAACTGACAACAGTTCAGTCCAGTTGAGACTGAACGATAGGACCAAGGAGATGACGGACGTTCACACCATGTTGCTCCCGGCACCGGTCGAGCTCCCGTGCGCACCTGGTGAAACGGGTCGCTTGTGCGATCGAAGCGCGGCTGTCTACGACGTCACTCAGCGTTTCGGTGAGGACATTCGCGGGACGATTGCCGGCCTGCAGATCCTGTGTGATGGAAACCCGGTCCGCCCCAAGGCTGGCGATACTCAGTCCTGTACGCGCAAGCTCAAACAGAACACCAGGATCGCGGCGGCGGCCGGCCACATGCACCTGTTGGGCAAATCGATTTCAATCGATGTGAATCCGGGGACGAGTCGTGAGCGCACGGTTCTCAACATCGATCAGTGGGACTTCGACAATCAGGGAGCTCGGCGCTTGCCGAAGGCCGTCGACCTGAAGGCCGGGGACACCGTTCGAGTTCGGTGCACGCACAACGCCAAGCTCAGGTCAATGCTTCCGGCGTTGAAGGGTGCCGAACCCCGTTACGTGGTCTGGGGCGAAGGAACCACCGACGAGATGTGTCTAGGCGTCCTGGTAGTCACGCACCCCAAATAGACGCTCGCCGTCATGATCGGCCTCGGGTGCCTCGGCAATAGTGGTGGACACCGAAGGGCGGGCAAGGTACTTGGCGGCGATTGCTCCGAAGCCCAGGCCAATCAAGTAGCCGCAGACGTGGCCGAGACCGGTGAAGTCAGTCGGGATCTGGAATAGCCCCATGGTGGCGAGCCAGAGGATTCCGGCAGCCACGTAGACCGTGCGCCACTTGCGACTCGTGATCCGCCAGAACAACATCCCTAGCAGCGTTGCCACGACGTAGCTCACTCCGAAGTCATCTGTGTGGCGAATCGATGGCTCGTACCAACCAACAGACAAGCCGTAGGAGACGGTGGCCATGGTGATCAGAGTCGGGATGGCGTTGCCGAGTAGCGCGAACAGCAAAGCCCACCCAGCGCCGATCCACCGCTGCAGCATGATGAGCGAAACGACGGCGAGCGTTCCCCAGACAATGAGCGATCCGTCCACGACCATCGCACTGGAAACCAGCACCATGAATGGGTAGTGCTCCATGTTGTGCATGTTTGTGGAGATGACTTCGCTGAGGCGGTCCAACTGAACTGGCGGAAGCGTGGTCATCACGAAGTACGTCGCGACGAGCATCGCGCCGTAGGCGAGCCCCAGCCAACTGTGACGTACGAAGTGCGCGACGTCGCGCACAGCTATCGCGGGGTACATGTCAACGTGATTCCCCGACCGCGCCGAACCAAAACCACCCGGTGGCTCATCGAACTCCACAATCAACGAAGTCGGTGGGTCTGCGGGTCCCGGTCTGCGGAGATGTCGGGAGGCCGCGGGCTAGCCGGGGGTGTCGATGCCGAGGGTCTTGGCGGTTGGTGAGACCGGCACAGAGTCCTTGTCCGGGAAAGTGCCGAGGACGTGATCGCCAAGATGATTCGTGACGCCCATCCAGTAGTTCTCGTTGCGGTAGTGGTGCAACCGGTGGGCACGCTCGATGTAGGCCGCATACCGGTTCTTCGGCTTGCAGCCGGAGTGGACGTAGAAGTGGGACCATTCGTAGACGTTTCCGATCGCGAATTCGGTGAGCAGAATCGTTAACGCGACCGGCACTGAAGGAACGATGAGCATCACCGCGATGACGAGGACCGGAAGACCGATGATCAGGGAACGCATCGGAATGAAGACCGCGTCGATTCGCTTTGGGTCCAGGTGATGCACCCGGTGCTTCTTTGCCAGATGCAAATCGACGGTCTTACCAGCGACATCACGTGGCCGGAAATGAAGGATAAACGTGTGGATGACCCATTCGACAAAAGGTTGCGCCGCGATCATGCCGACCACAACTGCCAGGTCCCACCAACTCCATTGGCCCACGACGACGCGGGCAACCAGAGTCACCGCGAACAGGCTGAGGAGGAATCGCGCGCTTGGGTACGTGATGTAGATCTTAAACGCGTCCGGGATCCGGGTGCTTCCGGAGAATCGAACTGGCGTGGCAGTTGTACTCATAGCTCCTACTCCAATGCTTTCAGAAGTTCGGCCCATTGTTCGGAACTGGATTCCAGTAGCGAGCGGGCGGCGCGTTCGGCTCCCTTGGCGTCACCGTCAGCTATTGCCTTCACCGTGCGTCGATGACCGGTGATGTTGCGCAGTTCGGGTTCGACGACGGCAACAATTACCTCCCGCAGCGGGCGATACGTGGTGGCGAGGCCGTTGTACGCCAGGCGATACCCGATGTTCTGCGATCCGAAGACCACTGCGGCCCAGAAGTCCAGGTCGATGTCCTGACTCTTGAGTACATCGTCGGAGCTGACCAGTTGATCGACGAGATCGTTGAGCCGGGCAGCCAATTCCGGGGTCGTTCGAATTGCACACAATCGGGCTGCGTCGGCACCGATGCTGATGCGCATTTCAAGCATGGAGCGCAGTACCAACGAGTCGATTGACCCATCGGAATGAACGAGCAGTCGGCCGAGCAGATTGATGTCAGTGCCGGATTGGTAGTCCAGCACTCTGGTGGCTCCGCCTTGGCGAATTTCAACGAGGCCCGCTTGGGCCAGTCGCTGGAGGGCCTCGCGAACGACGCTGCGCGAGACGCTGAGTTGGTTGGCGAGTTCGCGTTCACCCGGCAGTGTCGCGCCGGGCTCAAGGTCGCCGCCGACGATCTGCTCGCAGACTTGGTCAAAGACCGCATCAGCGCTGCTCTTTGTGCTGACCTCGTTGAACATGTCGCGACCCTACCACTGGTCTGACCAGTAGACCAGTGTGCGTCCGGGTGATGAATGTGATGGACGCCGCAAAATCGCGGCCGCTGAATGTGAGCTGAGGCTCAATCGATCCTTCGATCGGGTGAGTGTCCGATATGCCCTGCGGTTTGGCGGGAATCATTGAGTCGCACCGCATGGAGGACTTGACCGAGGTCGCCCGCACCACGATGGGTAGACCACGACGAGCTTGATCGGCTAGTGACGGCGAGCCACGCGAGAGACCAGAACCCGCGTCGGCAGTGACCCCCACCGTGCATCGACAGGATGCGCATCGCGCAGCAGACCCAGACGAAATCCGTCGTTGGGTGTTGCGCTGACGTTTTCGTGTCCGACAACTCCCGTGGAGTTTCCATGAAGTCTTCGATCATTCGCGTCGGCGTTCCAGTGATTGGCGCAGCGGTACTCGGCGGCGGGCTGCTTGCCGCCGCAGCCGCACCAGCAAGTGCGGCCGAACCAGCTGCGGCGAAATCGCCTGTGAGCCAACGCGACATCGCCAAGTACCACCTGAGCAGAAAGCAACTCCAGGACATTGCAAAGGCCGAGAAGCTTGCGAACACGAAGAAGGCCAAGCAGATTCGCTGGCGCGAAAGCAACAACCACTACTCAGCGCGCAGCGGCAAGTACACCGGAGCCTGGCAGTTCGACGGCCAGACCTGGCGTTCCTATGGCGGCAAGCAGTTCAGCAAGGCAGCCCGCAACGCGCCTCGGTGGGCGCAGGACTACGTCATGTGGCGCACGCACAAATCACGTGGCTGGCAGCCCTGGGGCGGCTAGTCCCACGGCTGGTCCGTGAGGCAATGCGCTGCCCTGAGTGCAGCTACCGGTCGTGCCTAATCCAGCGCAGTTGACAACGAATTCGACGGCTGTCCATTGCCTTCAACTGCATCCGCCGACTGCCGCATTTGGGGAACCTTCGGGTACTCGTGCGGCGGTTCGGCATGCCCGAACAGCCAGCCTTGACCGCAGTGCCATCCGAGCTTGCGCAGCAGGGATTCCTGTCGGGCGGTCTCGATGCCTTCCGCGATGCCGCGCAGTTCAAGTCGGTCTGTCAGTTCGATGAGTCCAGAAACCAGGCGGCTTGCCGGTCCACTCGCGTCGGCAGACAGTCGCTGGGCGAATGCCCGATCGAGTTTGAGTCCCGTCACGGGGTAGTCCAGCAGCGTTGCCAGCGATGAATACCCGGTGCCGAAGTCATCGACGTAGATGCCAACACCCGCGTCAGTCAGCGACAGCAGGTCCGCCCGGGCCGACTTGTCCAAATCGAGCAGTGAGTGTTCGGTGATTTCCACGACCAGTTGCGCGGGGTCTGCCTGGTTGGTGCGAAGCTGATCAAGGATGTAGTCCGCGAAGCCGTGACTCTCCAGTTGTGAAGCTGAGGCGTTCACGCTCATCATCTGGTCAGTGGGAAGCAGCGGAATCCGCGCGATCGCCTCGGCCAGCACAAGTTTGCCGAGGTCATTGATCATGCCGGAATCTTCAGCCGTTGAGATGAACTCGCTTGCGGCCAGGACTCCGTCTGGGGTGATCCAGCGCGCAAGGGCTTCGTAACCCAGAACTCGACGGTCCGTCAGGTCGACGATCGGCTGGTACCACGCATGGAACTGCCCCTCGTCAATGCCGACGCGGATGCGTCCGCTCAGGCCAATCCGTCGCGTTGCCGCCGCACGGATCTTGTCGTCGGCGAGTTCCCAGCGATTACGTCCGGAGTTCTTCGCCTGGTAAAGCGCGGCGTCGGCATCGCTGAGCATGTCGTTTGCGTTCTGGTTCGCCCGAGACACCGCGACGCCGATGCTTACCGTGACCGGCACGCGCTGTCCGTGGCTCAGGAATTCCTCGCGAGCGATCGCGGTGAGCAGCCGTTCTGCGCGCTCGGTGGCTTCACGCTTGCCGGTTAGTTGATGCAGAACGACAGCGAACTCATCTCCACCGAGGCGACCCACGCAGTCGCGTTCGCTGATGTGGGCGTCAAGCGTCGCGGCGACACTGCGCAGCACCTCATCTCCGGTGGCGTGCGAAAGGCCATCGTTGACCTCCTTGAAACGGTCAATGTCGATGAACAGGACAGCGACGGCTTCGTCGTGACGCCGACAGTTCAGTGCGTCGCCCAACGATTTGATGACCTCGTCGCGGTTCACGAGCCCAGTGAGGAGGTCGTGACTTGAGCGGTACGCCAGATCCGCCATTGCTGCTTGCGCGGCATTGCGGGCGGCGACCTCGTCGTCGATGCAACGCAAGGCCTCAATGTGGCTACCGTCGATGAGCGTCCGTGATTTCTTCGACACCCACACCCAGTGGCCGTCACCATGTTTGATCCGAAATTCAGTGGCGGTGTCGAGTAGGTCGACAGGATGTTCACCACCGGCGCTTTCACTGGGGCGATCGTCCGGATGGATCAATGTGGGCAGTGAGGCGGTGAGGAATTCGTCGGGATCCCAGCCGAGCAAGTCGCGAACTGACCCGGACACCCATTGGCGAATGCCCTCGCCATCAAAGCGGATCACGACATCGGCGGCGTTTTCGGCAAGGAGCCGAAACTCCCGTTCGCTGTCGCGGAGGGCAGTCTCAGCGCTGACTTGAGCGGAGATGTCACGCACCACGGAAATCACGCCATCGACGTTGCCAGCATCGTCGCGGTAAGGGGAGGAGTGTGCTTCGACCCACTGAGAATCACCGTCAGCGCTTACGAATCGGAACCGTAGGCGAACGTCTTCTTTGGTGATGTCGCGGTTTTGCTTGGCAGCTTCGGAGAGATACTGATCGTCGGGGTGAACGAGGGTGATCGCGCGTCGGCCAATCAAGTCCGAAGGATCCCATCCGAACTGTGCGCAGGCAGGTGATGCCCACGCGACAACGGCATCGCGCACCCACAGGACCAAATCGCTGGTGTTGTGCGCGATCATTCGGAATTTCCGCTCGCTGTCCGCAAGGGCGCCGATTGCCTCAACGTCCGCCGTCACGTCGACCAGGCTGCCACCGGTTCCGATCATGCTGCCGCTCCCGTCAAACGCGGGAGCGATCGTCACCTGGCCCCAGAAGGTTTCGCCGGTGCTGCGGAAGTAGCGGGCGCGCCAACTCGCCATACCTTCGCCGCGAAGCGCGTGAAACGCGATGTCGGAGACGCGATCAATGTCGTCAGGGTGAATGAGCGACTGCATTGGCTTGCCGAGCAGCTGCGATTTCGGGGTATCGAACAGCTGACACCAGGCGGCGTTGGCGGCAACCAATCGTGCGTCCATGTCAACGAACGCGTAGCCAACCGGAGATGATTCGATGAGCTGAATCCAGTGGCTGTGATCCTCCACCGCTGGGCTCCTGTTCCATGAGCCAAGGTGGTGAATCGGGGCGAAGTCCGCCGTCATCGTCAGCGCCACCCCCCAGCGATCGCCACGTGCGCAGGGCCACACGAGCGGCGCGGCGCGATCGCAGTGGAGTGGGGAAACACAGGCGACAGAGTACCGGTGAAATCGTAGATGCGAATTCGATCGGAGAATCTCGTCGTCGTCGGCCACGCTGGCGAATGCCGAAGGCGCGTTGCGCTCGAATTGCGGCAGGCGCGCTACTGCGATGAAATGGCCGGGTGCGTTCACCCAAGACGATCTTCGCTGCGGCGCTCGTGTTTGTGGTGCTTCCCCTGAGTGCGTGCATGAGCACCCCCGATGCCGCGCCCGGGGAGATTGACAACCTCTGGCCCAAGGCGCGGGAGGTCAAACCAAACGACCCATGGATCGTTGGGATTGGTGATTCCTTCATCTCGGGCGAAGCGGGTCGCTGGGCGAGCGATGGAACGAGTAACGCGCAGATTCCCGAGAACGGCGGTTGGCTACTGGGGACCAACGATCAGGTGTATGGCGACGCCCCGAACGGCAGGGAATCGATTCCCTACTGCCACCGCAGCGCCACGGCCACGATGTTCGTGGGCAAGGGGTGGAATTCGAAGAACCTGGCCTGTTCGGGTGCGATGACGACGTCTTTTGTCAATCCAGCCGGGCGGGCTAAACCGGGGATCGACTTCTCGAAGCTGGAAACTGATTCCGGCTTGGACTTCGTCGGGCAAGCAGCGCAATTGCGGGACTTCGCCAAGAGCAACCGGGTGCGAGCCGTCGCACTGTCAATCGGCGGCAATGACCTTGGGTTCGCCGACATCATCGCGACCTGTCTGACGGACTGGATCGTTGATACCCAGTGCCGGAACTCACCTGAAATCGCCGCTCGAATCAATCCTGCTGCATTGAAGATCATCTCGGGGCGAATTGCCACGGCCATCGCCAACGTGAACCAAGCGATGACGGAGGCGGGATACCAGCGAGACCAGTGGCGCCTGATGATGCAGCTGCCGCCGTCGCCGGTGCCACCAGCGGCATTGGCTGCGTATCCGGATATCGGTTTCAGCCGCCAGATCATGGGCGGCTGTGGGCTACTTGATGCCGATTTCGATTGGGCGAACACGACCCTGCTGCCATTCCTCGACAAAGCAATCATGACTGCCGTCAACCAGTCTCGGAAGAATCCGGCGTTCGCGTCGATGACAGCGGTTGACATGAAGAACACCCTGGTCGGGCATCGGCTCTGCGAGAAGGGAACCACTCGCCCGGATGCTGGGACCGGGATCCCTCCGAACGGGTTCGCTGCGAACGTTGAATGGGTTCGCTTCATTTCGGTTCTGGCAGCGAAGGAGTACTCAGAGTCGCCGGAAGCTCAAGAGGCCATGCATCCGATGTACTTCGCTCAACGCACGTTGTCCTCGTGTATGCGCGAGGCGCTCGGACAGGCAGTCACCACCCCGAGCTTGGCGTGCAATCGCGACCAGCTGCTCATCTTCAACGACGACGCGCAGCCCAAGGTTTCCGTCACCCCGGACCCGTTGGCCTACTAGCGCGCCCAGGAGTCCTTAGCTATTCCAGAAGGCGGCCATCTCAACAGCATCGTTGGCAGCCTGCTCCTCGCCGAGGGCGATCGCCTCCGGAACCGCCTGCGGATCCATCAGTCGGGTCATGTCGACCTTGTTCGGTCCGCGGGCAAATGCCCTCGTTCCAGCCCGATGAAGTTCGGTCAACTCGTCGGCGAGACTGGTGGGCTGAATCGTCATGGTCGCCTTCTCCGCTTTGAGCGCCGCGCTCAACGAGATCACCAGCGCGCGCCCGGCGCCTGAGGCGATGTCGCAATGGGTGCCTGATCCACTCACTCCGCCATCCATGCACCACCGGTCATGGATGCGTTGAGGGCTGAAGATCCCAGGCACGGCGCTGCTTGCCGCAGCTGCGCGGATCGCCGAAACCGAGGCGTCCTGGGTGACAACGAGGCGCTCGCCGGTGTAGGTGTCAACGCAGGTGATGTGCAGGGCCTCGGACGGCCAGCCCCGAGCAGCGACGGCAAACCCGGTACTGCGACGCATCTCCGCGGGTGACGGTGTGTTGGCGGCCAGTGCCGCGTGGCCGATCGCGCGGATGGTTTCTGGTCGAGAGTTGTCGGCGTCACGGAACATGTCGATGGCCCGTTGCTGGCTTGGGTGGAAGTCCGACGCGGGAGCCAGCATTCCAACCAGCGCGGGGACTTTCGAGATCCAGTCGACCTGCTTGCCGAACCGCTTGAGTCCGCGGTTGGCCAGAATCGCGGCGACTACGGAACCGGCCGACGTGCCCACAATGATCTCGGCCTTCTCGAGTTCGACGCCGCGCTTGATGAGGCCGTTGAGGTACGCGACCTGCCACGCGACGAAGTAGACACCACCGCCACCCAGAACCAACGCATGCTGTTTGCCTTCGCCGTAACGTGCCTCGAACGAGACCGGTTTGGCTAAGGCCTCGTTCTGCGGATCGGCGGCGGCATCATGTTCAGACGTCCGGTCCGAAGGCTGCTCATTGCTGTCGGGGGTTTGGTCGGCCATGGTTGCTGATGCTAGAGCGGACGCCACATGTGTGTCTTTGCGTCGTCAGCGTTGCCCATTCGCGAACGTCCACTTGCGCCCCTGGTCGGCGACCGCTTTGATGGGGGCACGTTTTTGATCAGTGCTGCGTGGGAGATGGACATGAATAGTCGGGCTCTGTTGGTTCGCTCGGTGGTTGGCGTTGCCGCCGGTGGTCTTGTCGTCGCCGGATTGGCAACGGTCGCAAGTCCCGTCGCGGCGACCACAGCCACCTTCACCTATACCGGCGCTGCACAGACATACGCTGTGCCAGCGGGTGTTACGGCGCTCAAGGTGGTCGCCACAGGTGGCGGTGGAGCGGGCAGTAACAACAGCACGTCCGTCGGCGGGAGCGGCGCGACCGTGACAACGTTCCAGGCAGTGAAGCCCGGGCAGGTGCTGACGGTCAAAGTGGGTGGAGGCGGGCAGGGCCTCGCCTCCGGTGGCGCTGCGACAGCGGTGACTGGCACGACTCCTACCGTCGTGGTGGTGGCCGGCGGCGGCGGGGGCGGTAATTACGCGGGCACCAACAATGGCAACGGAGGCAGTGGCGCAGCTGCCGGGACCGCAGCAGGCGGCGACGGCGGTGGGTGTTGCACCCCGAAACCACAGGGCGGCAACCAAGACTCGGTGTCGGGCAACGGGGGCAACGGCGGCCCGACCAATGGCGACACGGCCGCGCTTGGGGGTACGTCGGCAACCCCGAACGGAGCTGGCGGAGGCAACGCCTATAACGGCGGCGGCGGTGGCTATTTCAAGGGCGGCAACGGCGGTGACGGAGGCTCGCCTGGCAACGGGGGAGCAAGCGCAAACTTCGCCCGTCAGACTGTCTCGCTTGCTGGCGGTGGGGGCGCGGGCTTTGGTGGTGGTGGCGGCGGCGACGACGGCGGTGGCGGTGGTGGCGGCTACGGTGGCGGCGGTGGCGGCTACGAGAGCGCCGGTGCCGGTGGCTCATTCGCATCGCCCCCAGCGGGCGGAGCGCTAAAGACGACGTTCGCCCCGAGCACCAATGGCGGGCCTGATCACCAACCCGGTGGTGACGGTCGGGTCACGATCACTACGACAACCGTCGGCGCGGCACCTGGAGCGATCCTCGGACCAAATGCCAAGATCAAGTCCAACGGTACGACGAAGGTGACGTCGGCAAATGCCAAGACAACAGCGGGTCAGCGGATCCGCACGAGTGTCAAGTGTCAGCAGCGCAAGCGGGGCGACATTCGCCTGTGCAAGGTGATCCACAAGAAGAACGGGGCGACCTACGTTCGAACGTATGGGATCCCACTGACGATCACGATCACTTGGTATGCCCCAGCTACGAGCACGTCTACCGCCTACAAGAAGGTCCGCAAGTACAAGACCTGACCTTGTGATCAGGAACTCGGCCAGGTGGCCAGGTGGCGCTCGCTGAGCGGGCGTGCTGCGCGGGTTTCGAGTCGGTCGAGAGCATCGGCGAGGACCAGCGCGGTGTCGGCCGGGTCGATGACTTCGTCGATGAGCATGGTTTCGGCTAGGCGATACGGGCTGTTGTCCGCAGGGTCGACGGGTATCCCCACCACGTTGGACGCCACATGCGGATCCATGAACCCGACCTCAGCGCCAGGCCAACTGACCAGCAGGTCCGACCCCATCTGAGAACCGCCCATGCTGAAGAACGCCATTCCGAATGCCTTGCGCACGAGCACCGTCAGCTTCGGCGCACCGCACAGCGCCCACGCCTGCAGGAAGCGCATCGACGCGTCGAGCAGGCCGTCGTGCTCGACCTTGGTGCCAACCATGAAGCCAGGGGTGTCTTGCAGGGACACCACCGGAATGTCGAAGGAGTCGCACAGCACCAGCAGGCGGATCGCTTTCTGGCACCCGTCGGGGCTGATGGTTCCGGCGGCCGAACCCGGTTGATTGGCAAGGACACCGACACTGTGGCCGTTGATGCGCGCGAGACCCGTGACCATGCTGCGGGCAAAGTCCGGGCCGAGTTCGAAGAAGGTGTCGGCGTCAGTCAGTGAGTCGATGAGCCGTCGGATGTCGTAACTCTTCCGGCGGTCGGTCGGCGCGATGTCGGCGATCGCCTCGTTGCGGGTGATGGGCGCGGCGCTGGCGCGTGGCGCCGACGACCAGGAGTTGGAAGGTAGGTACGAGAGAAAGGTTCGGATCGCCTCGTTCGCTTCGTCAATCGACGATGCGCTTCGGTCGATCTGACCAGTTCTTCGAGCGTGTACCCGCGTGCCCCCGAGATCCTCCAACGAGATGTCTTCACCGGTGGCCACTTGGATTACGTTCGGCGACGTCACTGCGAGACACGAACCGTCGAGCTGGACAACGAAGTCACTGAGTCCGGCGATGAACGACGAACCGCCGAAGGACTCACCAACGATCGCCGTTGCAACCGGGATGCGGTGCATGCGGGCGGCGAGCCCGAGGGGCGGCGGAACCATCGCTAGACCCTCGGCTCCGAGTGCATCAGGGATCCGTGCGCCGCCGGTCTGGCCCAGATACACGAAGGGCTCCCCGGCGGCCATCGCTTGCTCAAAGACGCGGCCCACCTTGCGTGAACCCACCACGGAACTACTTCCGCGGCGAACCGTGATGTCGTCACCGGCAATCGCGATTGGCCGCCCATCGAGCAATGCGTGACCGACGATCTTCCCGTCACCGGGGGTTGTCGCGCGCTGACTCTGATCGAGCGATGTCGCCAGCGTCCCGACCTCTCGGAATGACCCTTCGTCAACCAGCGCGTCGATTTGCTCGCGAACCGTCAGCCTTCCCTCTTGGTGCAGGCGCTCGACGCGTTGAGCGCCGCCCATGTCGGTGCGGATGCGCTGCACGTCGTCGCGCAGGACATCGATGGGATCAGTCGCAGAGGAATCATCATTGCCGTCGAAGCTGCCGTCGGACGTCATGTCGGCCAATGTTTCCACCAGCGCGTAGGGCGGCGACCACCGCGTTGGTTGCTGGCCTAGAGTCGCTGTGTGTACTCCAAGAGCTTCGAGGTGCGCTGGGACGAGGTTGACCCAAACCAGCACATGCGTCACACCGTCTACCTCACCTACGGGGCGCAGGCGCGGATGGACGTCTTCCAACAGAACGGGATTGAATTCGCCGCCGTCCACATGGGTGACATTGCCCCGGTGTTGTTCCGTGAAGAAGCCGTCTACCGACGCGAAGTCAACCTCAACGACACGATTGAGGTCCGCACCTTCGTGACGAAATTGTCTGAGGACGCCGGACGATGGTCAATGCGCCACGAGATCATCCGCCCGGATGGGCAACTCGCGGCAACAATCGAGGCCGATGGCGCCTGGATCGACCTGACCACTCGCAAGCTGGCCGTTCCCCCAGTGGAAACCGCGGCGCGCTTTCGTGACTTGTTCAACCGGGACCAAGCTCCCGAGGCCTAGCAACCCCGCGCCCATGCCGTTGACTGTTGGGTTGTTGTCGTGGTTGATCATGAAACTACAGCAACAACCCAACAGTCAACGAAGGGGTGGTGGGTGCGCGTGGTGAGGGTGCGGGGACGGCATCGGCTACTTGCCGCCGATTGCTCCCAGGCGGAACCCGAGCCACGGGTAGGTGCGCTCGTAGAACTTGTTGTCCTGCGGCTGGAGTCCAACGGCTGACGGCCACATCTGGTACGCCGTTGAATTCGGCACGCCGCCGTGAAGTCGACGCCAAATTCGCGCGGTCGGGGTTCCGGTGGGAGCTGGAGTAATCGTGTCGGTCCATTCAACGGCGTTTCCGCCTTGATCCAAGGTCCCCCACGGCGACTTCGTCTTGGCTTGGCCGATCGTTCCCAGACTCGCCTTGTACAGACTCTGGTAGGTGGCCGCCGGAATCCCGAACGGGTTCTTCGTGTTGCACGCCGATGCGGGCTGGTACTGGAACGGGCACCAGGTCGGCGGCGCTGCCGCGTTGACCAAGTCATTTGCAAGCGGTTGGGCGCTGCTGTTGGTCACGTTCCCGCGCCCGGAACTCAACAACACCTGGTTGGGCTGAGTCGCAGTCCCGTCCCCGAAGACACCGGGGTTCGTCGGGTACTTCCAGTAGCCGTACTTGCCGCCGCCGTTCGGGTCGTAGTAGGCAGCCTTGATCCACTCGTTCTGGCTCGGAATGACGAAGCCCTTGGCATGGCTTCGGGTGGCCCGCCGACGGTTGAGGTTGTACATTCCCTTCGTTGTCGAACTCGACAGTCGAATTCCGTAGGTCGTGACGCCGTTCTTCGTGCGCTTGCTGAGGACCTGACCGTTCTGTACGGAGTTGGCGAATCGTGCCGCGCGGAGGAAGTCGGCGAATCCGTAGGGCTTCGCATCCCACTGCGGGTAGGAGACCTTGTAGTGCGCGCCGTAGCGGGCCTTCCCGGAGTAGTTGATTTGCCCGTACTTTGGCCAGGACGACGAGCTTTCCGTCGCGCTGTAGAGGTCGTACTTGTCCTTGCCCGTCGGGTCGACGGTATTGAGGAAGGTGACGTACTGCTTGACGGTGACTTCGTATTTGCTGATTCCGTATGAGTACTTGACCTTGCCGATCGTCATGCAGCCACTGACCCCGGTACAGGATGGATACACAGCATCGGTGAACGGGACGATTCCGACTTCGCGATTGTTCGGCTTCGACACCCTGACGGTCCGCACGTAGATGACGCCGCCGGTCACCGAGGGCGATCCGCTGATCCCACCAGTGCGATCGACGATGTCGCCACGAATCGACGCGATTCGGTGCACCGCGCCAGTGACTGGTGCTGCTGCAACGGAGGTGGCGTTCAATCCAACTCCGGTCGCCACCAGTGCGCAGGTCATACCTACGGTCAGGGCGCGCCTTCTTCCGGCCATTGGAAACTCCTCAAACCACGTCTCGCCTTAGGCACATGATCAGCTACGAAGATCGAAAACCGAGTGCGCTGCAAACGTAACGGTGCCACCTGCGCGATGCGCGCGCTTGAGCCCGAACGGGCTCTAGGTCTAACGGCGTCACCCCTGCGTTGAGTGTTGGGTTGTTGTCGGTATTTCGCATGGCGAACCGACAACAACCCAACACTCAACGGTGGCTGACGGGGTCAGGCCCGTTCGAAGAGGGCCACTGACTCAACGTGCTTGGTCATGGGGAACAGGTCGAAGGCGCGCAGCTTCTTCATCGGGTAGCCAAGTGCGGTGAGGTACTTGGTGTCACGGGCGAGCGCGACCGGGTCACAAGCGACGTAGACGATCGCCCGCGGTTTGCGTCGCGTGATCGCTTTGACGACCGATTGACCCGCACCGGCCCGGGGTGGGTCAAGCACAACAACATGGGCATGTGATCGATGGCCCGCGCTGAGCCATTTCTCGACCGTGGCGCGGTGGTGATGAACCCACGCGAGGTCATGCAGATTGTCCTTGGACAATCGACTCGCGATCCGGTCACCTTCCACCGCGTCAACCCGACCCGTGACCCCTACCTGTTCGGCGAGGAACGCTGCGAACAACCCCACCCCGCTGTAAAGGTCGATCACCTTCTCGCCGTGCTGCAGATCGGCGAGTTCGAGCACTGTGTCCACGAGGGTTTCCGGTGCGCGCGGGTGGACCTGCCAGAACCCGTTGGCCGCGACCTGGAATTCGCGGCGGCTGACCCGTTCTGTCAGCAGGTCGACGGCGCTGGCGCCCACAAGTTCGGTTTGTTCGGTATTCGATGCGACCGCGACGACCCCGTCGGTGAAGTGCCGACGGTCCTCCACGGGCAAGCTCGCCGGAATGGCCGACGCGATCTCCGGAACCGCCAGGGGGCAGTCCGCGGCCGGGATGATCCGATGTGACCGGCCTGCGCGTAGCCCGATGGTTCCGTCGGCATCGATCGCGTAGCGCATGCGAGTCCGCCAGTGCAGGCCATCTCCGTCATCCAGGGCATCGACCCTGACCGCAGTCGTCAGCGGCTGTCCGCTGATCTCGTCGATCCCGCCGGTTCGCTGCAGTGCATCAATGATCACAGCGGCCTTCAATTCACGCTGGAATGCCAAGTCAACGTGCTGCCAGTCGCAACCGCCGCACTCCTGAGCCAACGAGCACGGCGGCTCCACGCGGTGCGGCGACGGCTCAAGGACCTCACTAACCTCGCCGCGCAGGAAGGCTCCCTTCTTGCCGGAACCAGTGATCTGAACAACCACTCGCTCGCCAGGAACAGCGTCGCGGACGAAGATCACCTGACCGTCGCGGCGGGCTATGCACTGGCCACCGGCTACTGGAGCACCGACGTCGACGGTGACGACATCACCGACCGTAGGCGGTGTGGTGTCGCCGACTTGTTCGCTACCAGACTCGGGCGTATTCGACATCAGGTGTTAATTGTGTCAGTCGATCGTTACGTCGAGTCGGTCGTGGCCGAGTTTGGCATCGACGCCGAGTTGCGTGTCCCAGTCATGGTCGCGCAGGAAGTCGACGATTCCGGACGCAGTCTTCGGTGGCGAAGGCGTCGCGGCAAGGAGCCGAGCGAGGTCACCTTTGGTTGCCTTGTTGTGATGACTCACTGCGGTCCGGTTTCCGTTGGGCCCAAGTTGCCAGATCTTCACAGTCAGAGCGCGACTCGCGAGGGGTGCTGGGACCGGCCAGAACTTCACGTAGGTACCTGAACGCATATCGATGAGCGGCCCGTCACCAATCGCGGAGGCGAGGGCGATTCCCAGGTGCTGGCGCCAGAACTGATCAACTCTCCCGAGTCTGGGCAGTGTGGTGTCCCCGGGCAGGCGATACGACGGGATCGCGTCGTCGGGTCGAACAATGCCGAACAGTGACGAGGTGATCAGTAGTCGCTTGCTGGCGCGCTTACGTTGCGCTGCCGTGAAGCCCTCAAAGTTCAGGGCACTGAACAGCACGCCGGTGTAGATCTGCCAGGACGGCGCCGTCGGTGCCGTCGCAAGCTCGGCATTTGCAGTGACCTCGGCCTGCTGCTTGGCGGAAAGCCCGAGGACGGTTCGGGCCTTGCGAGGGGAGCGATCAGACAACCGGATCAGTGCGTCGAGAACCTGTTCCCGGGCCGGGTTCAAACTGGTGTTGGAGAGCGTTCCAAGGTCGAGCGGCGGACCACTTGCCGACGGGGTCTTCCCCTCAGACGGCGGTAGTAGCACGATCACGCGTAGGTTCCTTCCGACAGACTTGCCCCAATTGCACCAGACGCAACATTGGAGGATGGCTTGACCACCTACGCAGTGATCGGCGCCGGCGCCGTCGGCGGTTTCTACGGATCAAAGCTGGCCCAGGCAGGACATGACGTTCATTTTCTCTTCCGAAACGCTGCTTCCCACGTCGCAGAGCGTGGCCTGGAGATCCGCTCGGTCGATGGCGACTACACATTGACCGACGTATCCGCGCACGCCAATGCGTCCTCCATTCCGCAGTCAGACGTTGTGATCGTCGCAGTGAAGTCCAACGTCAATGCCGAGATTGCTCCCCTGCTGGGATCGATCGTGAAGCCCAGTGGCGCAGTGGTCCTCATCCAAAACGGGCTTGGTGGTGAACCCTTGATCGCCGAGGCGCTGCCTGGCGAAGTCGAAATGATCGGTGGTCTGGCATTCATCAACTCCCAGCGAACAGGGCGCAACCAGGTGACCCACATGGGCAACGGCGGCCTGACCCTTGCCGGCTTTCGCGCGGGGTATGAGGCGACCGGAATCACTGCGTGGATGTCCGCCATCGCCGCCGATTTCGAAAACACGACTGTGCCGATCCAACTCGATGAGGATCTGGTCCGAGCGCGCTGGACGAAACTGCTGTGGAACATCCCGTACAACAGCCTGTCGGTGATCTTGCAGGCGAGCACTGCAGACATCATGGACGATGCACAGAGCACTGAGTTGGTCGAAGCGATCATGCATGAAGTTATGGCTGCAGCCTCCGCCGATGGTCGTGAGCTGCCGGAGGGACTCGACAAACTCATGCTGGAGGCCACCCGAAACATGGAGCCATATGCGACCAGCATGAAGGTCGACTTCGACAACGGCCGCCCGCTGGAAGTCGAGGCAATCGTCGGAGAGCCGCTACGTCGTGGGCAAGGACTTGGCGCGCAGATGCCTGTCACCAAGACGATCTATCGCGAGTTGGCCTTCATCAACCACCGAATTGTGGAGGGCTGACCTGATGCCACCACTCCCGTCATCTACCCGCGCCTGCCTGTTCGACCTGGATGGAGTGCTGACAGACACGGCCGCCTTGCATGCACTTGCGTGGAAGGAGGCCTTCGATGGATATCTGGAGGACGCACCTGGCGCCCCTGATTCACCGATCGATTCGACGAGCCCGTACCGGCCGTTCGATTCCGGCTTCGACTACCGCATGTTCGTCGACGGAAAACGTCGCGCCGACGGGGTTGCGGCATTCTTTGCCTCTCGTGAGTTGGACGTTCCGATTGCCGACCAACTGCAGGTGGCGGCCTACAAGACCACGATGTTCGAGCGCTTGGTCCAGTCACGTGGGTTGGACGTCTATCCAGACGTCATCGGCTACCTGGAGTATCTGCGTGACGCGAAGATCCACCGGGCCGTCGTGTCGGCAAGCGAACATTGCCAGGCGCTGGTCGAAGCCGCTGGGATCGCAAGCCACTTCGAAACCCGCGTGGATGGACAGCGGGCAGCGGCCGAAGGCCTGGCGGGCAAACCTGCACCGGACACCTACTTGGCTGCCGCCGCCGACCTGCGCATCAGCCCGGCAGAGTGCGCCGTCTTTGAAGATGCCATCTCAGGCTTGGAGGCAGGCAGGGCCGGAGGCTTCGGAACCGTGGTGGGCGTCAATCGCAAAGGCCTCGATCCGCAGCCCTTCATCGACGCTGGCGCAACGTTCGTGGTGTCAAGCTTCGATGAGTTGCAGGTCGACTAGTCAGCGGGCTTTGTTGCAGTGAATACCTTGCACACGTAGGGCACCTCGAACGTCTGTTTGCCGACAAGGTCCGGGTGGCTCTGAGTGAGTGCGCGGATACCCTCTTCAATCTCGGCTCGCCGATCGCTGAGCGCGACATGAGAGAACGTTCCGACAAGACCGACGAGGTCATCTGCCGTGCTCGTCTGGGTATACCGAAACTCACGAAGCTGCATCGTCCCGAACGGCGCGGCAAGGGTGGGAACGTCGTTGGTGCGAAACCACTTGTACGAGTCCGGAAGCTCGACAACCTTCTCCATGGTCTTGACCCAGTCTTCGCCGTCGTCCCGCAGACTCCAAATGATTGACAGCACTCCACCCGGACGCAAGACCCGGGCGATCTCGGGCACTGCCCGATCGGCATCCACCCAGTGCCACATCTGCGAGCCCGCGACGATGTCCGCGCTGGAATCAGGTAGCGGCATTGACTCAGCGCTGCCTTCCACTGCGGCCTTAACCCCGGTTCGGCTCGTCAGGACTTCGAGCATCCGAGCATCGGGTTCCACGGCGGTCACTCGGCATTCGCGAGCGACGAACCCCATGGACAGCTGCCCGGTTCCGGCCCCCATGTCGATGACGTCAGGTCGCCGGTCATCGGAGGGCGTGAGCGCCAGCAGGTAGTCGAATACCTCACCTGGGTAGCCCGGGCGGTACTTCGTGTAGGCCGCCGCTTGTGCTCCGAACGATTTGCGCCGTTGTTCGGCCTCGCTACTGCCGACCGGTGGAATGAAGTGGTCCGGGGTCTGATCGCTGGGCAATGTGTGGCTCCGATTCGCAGGGTCAGTCGCCCGACACGACTCCGTCGAGCCAGTCAAAGAGTCGCTGGTTGTAGAGCGACCGGTTGAGGGTTTCGCAGTGGCCACCAGCTCCGTCGGCTTCGGTGAATTCGACGAAGGTCTTCTTCTCAGAGCCGACCGCGTCGAACAGCAGCCCAGCATTGGCTGCGACTGGATCTCCGGCTGCCTTCGTGATCAACGTGGGGCAGGTGATCTTGTCTGCGCGATCGGAAAGTTTGAAGTTGCACATGTCAACGGCGTAATCGGCGAAGTTGGTGACGCCGTTGACCCAGAAGCCACGCTGTACGACTCGCCACTTCATCACCGGATCGATGTCGGGTGAGTCGAACCATTGCTGGATCGGGTCGAGCTTCGCCAGATCGATTTCGGGAAAGGCCGCCTTCTCTTCGTCTGAAAGCGGGAGCATTTTGACGACGTTGTCGCGCTGATCCCACTGGCCGGGGTCGGCGACGAGCGCCGCGAGGCGGTCAGCATGGGTGGCGGCCGCTCGAGGCGCGAGGTATCCGCCGAAGCTCCATCCCGCAAGGACGACTGCATCCGTACGCACGTCCGGTCGAGCAACGGCGGTGTCGAGCACTGGTGCGACCACGTTCTCCCAGTCGGGGCGAATAGCCGAACCATCGCGGATCAGGCAACGACCCTGACCCGGGCCGTCGAAGATCAGGACATTCCAACCGCGGGCGAGTGCTGGTAGCGCCTGGGCGAAGTACATTTCGTGGACGTTGGAGTCGTAGCCGTTTGTGTGAATGATGGTCTTACGCGCCTTGCCGCTGGAAAAAGGAGAGCAGAACCACGCGGGCATCGCCAGGTGGTCAAGGTCAATCTCCAGGAACTCACTGTGGTGGTCTGCCAGTTCCATGGCCTTGGCGAAGACGTCGTCGGACTGTGCCGCAGTCTGCTTCAGGCGGTCGTCCACCGGTCTGCCGTACAGCGGCCACCCGGCCAAATCGAGGTAGGTCGAAGCACGCAGATAGCAGTCGCGAGCACTCGACGGGTTGCCGGCAATGACGCTGGATTCGGCGGAGGCCGCAAGCCGGGTCGCCAAGTCCGTCAGCGTGGCCGCCCAGGCATCAACGCCGCCCTTGTCGACGACTGCGAGCGCCTGAACGATTTCGCCGACTTCGACTCCCCCTCCACGCGCGCGGATGAGTGAGCGTTGGGCGAACATGTCTAGGAAGGGATCGTCGCTGAACACCCTCCTAGCTTGGTCCACTGGCACCACCTCCACAAGTCGGAGGTCCGGTTTTGTGGGAGCGTTAGTGTCACGAATCAGGTGTGCGGGAGTTGGGAACGTCATGGCGGAGTTGAAGACAAAGGCGAACGACGGTGACGTCGGTGCCTTTCTGGCATCAGTGGAAGATGAACAACGTCAGGCAGATGCGCGCGACCTCTGCACGCTGATGGAGGAAGTCTCCGGCGAGCCACCGGTCATGTGGGGCCCTTCGATCGTCGGCTTCGGGAATGAACGGCTTGTCTACGCGAGTGGGCGCGAGGTCGACTGGATGTCGATCGGCTTCTCGCCTCGAAAGACCGCGTTGACGCTGTACCTCACGTGCGACATTGCTCAGTTTTCGACTCAACTTGAGAACCTCGGCACCTACCGCACTGGAAAGGGATGCCTCTATCTCAAGCGGTTGTCAGATGTCGACCGAGACGTCCTCACTGAGCTGGTCGCCGCCGCTCTCGCCAACTCCGGGAAGTAGCTGCGCTGGCCGGTGCACACGGGGGCTACAACGCAGGGTTGAGAACGAGCTTCCCGGTGGTGGCGCGTGAGCGGAGATCCTCATGGGCCTTGCGTGCGTCGGCGAGTGCGTATTCCCCACCGGGCACCACGCGAACCTGACCGTCAATTACGAGTTCGAACAGTTCCGACATTGCCCGGCCGACGACGTCTCCTGGCAGCAGAAATGCATGGGGCAACCACATGCCTGCGATTGCGGTTGAGTGGACCAGTAGGTTCGTCGGCGCGATCGGCTTTGGTGCCTCGCGGCTCGCCTGACCGTAGAAGCCGAGGCGACCAAACGGGGCCAACGCGGCGATGCTCTGATCCGTGATTCGACCACCCGTCATGTCGAGGATGACGTCGACTCGCTTTCCACCGTTCGCCTCCCTGATTGCGGCGGTCATGTCTTCAGCACGCGAATCAATAGCGGCGTCTGCTCCCAATTCCAGGGCCAGGTCGCGCTTTTCCGGTGAGCTTGCACTGGCGATGACTCGCCCGGCTCCCCAAGCCTTGGCCAGCTGGACGGCAATTGACCCGACGCCACCAGCGGCCGCGTGGACGACGACCGATTCGCCTGAGGCCAGGTGGGTCGACCGTCGCAACAGCAGCCACGCGGTAGTTCCCTGCACGATCATCGCCAGCGCTGTCACATCGTCGATCGACTCCGGTACGTCGTACATCGTCGCCGGTGACCCGACGGCGCGTTCGGCGTAGCCTCCATTGGCGAGCAGGGCAACGACACGGCGGCCATCGGAGGCTGTCCCCACAACCTCGCCGCCGGGAATCACTGGCAGGGTGGTTTCGGACAGGTATGAGTTCTCGGCTTGATGGGTGTCGGCATAGTTGACGCCTGCGCGGCTCACGTCGATCAGTAGTTGCCGACCCCGCGGTTCAGGTTCAGGAACCTCGGTGAGGTTGAGAACTTCGGGCCCGCCGAACTCGGTAATTTGGATGGCTCGCATGAGTGACTCTCCTGAGCTAGACGACGACAAGTACGCAAGACTGACGCGAACCCACCTTAGGTCGCCTGGATTGGAAGAATTGCATGGGTAGTTGGAACGAGGACGACATCGGCGACTTGACCGGAAAGCAGGCGGTGGTGACCGGAGCCAACTCCGGCCTTGGTTTCTACACCGCGCTGGCATTGGCCAAACACGGCGCGGACGTTGTGATGGCCTGTCGCGATGAAAAGCGATCAGAGAAGCCTTTCTACGAGGTCAGCTCAGAGGCTGCGGGTACCGTCGAACTGCGAACGCTCGATCTAGCCGACTTGGATTCCGTTGCTGCCTTTGCGGCAGGAATCCGTAACGACTTCTCCGCTGTTGACCTACTCGTCAACAACGCCGGCATCATGGGTGGTCCTCAACGAACGACTGCGCAGGGGTTCGAGTTGCAGATGGGCACCAACCACCTGGGTCATTTTGCGTTGACGGCGCAGCTGTGGCCACTGCTGACCGCAGCTAAGGCCGCTCGGGTGGTGTCGCTGTCGAGCATCGCCGCACAGAACGGTCGGTTGAATGCCGCCATGACGCGCGAGACCCTCGTCGACCCGCAGCCCTATAGCGCGTTCGAGGTCTATTCGAACACCAAGCAGGCAACGCTGCTCTTCTCGCAGGAGCTGGCCCGTCGGGCCCAGGCGGCCCGTCGGCCGGTGGTCTCGGTTGCTGCTCATCCGGGCGTCAGTTCCACGAACCTGCTCAACCGCCAGTTGCGGGAAGGTCACCTCGGCTTCCTGGTTCCGCTCGCTGGCGGACTCGGAAGGCTGGCCTTCCCGGCACCGCACACCAGCGCCCATCCGTCAATCCGGGCCGCTACTGACGTCAGCGTCTCGACCGGTTCGCTGGTTGGGCCTCGTTCCGTTGCCGAGATCTTTGGAAAGCCAGAGGTCGTCAGTTTGTTTGTCTCCGGCCGCGATCCGGAGACTGCGGCGCGCCTCTGGGAACTGTCGGAGGAAATCACCGGCTCCGAGTTCGCCGTCTAGCCTGCGACTGGAAGATCCTCGGCGGGCGCAGTGTCGTCGGCTGTGTCGTCTTTCGGCAGTCCGAGCGAAACCATCAACCCAAAGAAGACGAAGACCGCCGCCACTAACGACGTGAGCTTCGCGGCATCCGTGTAAGCCTTCTTAGCGTCCTCAACAATTGGCGCGAGCTTGGGATTCTTCTCCATCGCAACAATCGATTGACCGGCGCTGCCCTGGACGCTGTCGACGGTCTGCTGAGCCTCTTGGGCGGAGACGCCAGGCAGATCGTCGAGTCGCTTGCCCAGGTCGTCGCCCAGGCCGGTGAACAGCACCGCGCCAAGTACTGCGGCTCCGAGCGCGGACCCAACCTGCCGAAACGTCGAGGTCATTGCGGATGCCTGGCCGCTCTTCTCGAGCGGAACATCGGCGAGGACGACATTCGTCAACTGGGCGGAGGCGAAACCAAGGCCCGCTCCGTAGATCACGAGCGGAATTGCCATCCACCAAGGCGATCGGGTGGTGCTGAACGTGAACCCGATTCCGAGGATGCCGATGATTTCTAGGACCATTCCCATCCGCACGACTTGGGTGGCACCGAGGCGTGCCGAAACTCGGCGAGCACCCCCACCGGCAAGCAAGGTGCCTACGGCCAGGAACGCGATCAGTACACCGGTCGTCAGAGGATCCAGTCCAGCGACGCTCTGCAGCCACAAAGGCAACACGAACAGAATCCCAAACTCGCCAAGACTCACAACGAGGGCGACGATGTTTCCGAACCCGTAGCGGCGGATCTTGAACAACGGCAGGTCGATGACCGTGGCTTTGTTCCTTGCCGCTCGCGCACGCTCCCAGATGATCAATAACAGAAGTAAGAAGATACCGATTGCGAACGCGATCGGGACCACCGAGAGTCCGCCGGTCTTCAAAGTGAGCGGCCCAAAGTCGAACGCGCTGACGGCGGTCCACCAGCCGTACTGCTGTCCTTCGATTAGGCCAAACACCAGGAGGCCAAGGCCGAATGATGAGAGCAGTACCCCACCGACGTCGATCTTCCCGACGTTGGGAACCCTCGTTTCCGGCACAGTGAGCATGACGGCGACGGCCGAGGCGATCGCGATGGGGATATTTATGTAGAACGCCCAGCGCCAGGAGAAGTCTTGAGCCAACCAGCCACCGAGTAGCGGACCGAGGGCAGCAGCGCCGCCGAACACGGCACCCCAGAGCCCGAACGCGACAGCGCGATTGCGGCCGGTGAACAAGACGTTGATGACAGCGATGGAACTCGGCAACATCATGGATGCACCGATGGCTTGCACAGCCCGCGCGCCGATGAGGAAATGCGCGTCCTGCGAGGCCCCGCTCAAGACGCTACCAACCACGAAGATGACGATGCCGGTGATAAACAGCAGGCGTCGGCCGTATTTGTCGGCGAGCAATCCGACGGTGATCAGAAGTGCGGCGAAGACCAGCGAGTAGATCGAGTTGACCCACTGAGCATCAGTCTGGGTTAGGTCGAGGTCGTCGACCATTGTCGGAAGAAGAACGTTGACCACGCTGCCGTCGATGATGATCATCGACAGGCCGATCAGCAATGCTGCCAGTGCCCACCATGGGTGTTTCGGCGCCGCAGTTGCGCTCACCTCGGATTCAGAACCCGAAGAATCGTGCGATGCGCCCATGCTCACCGAGTCAAAATAGCGCTCCACGACTGGGCGACGCAGATCGTCGGGGGCGCAACCCTGGCCTGTTGGGCGGTAGCGTCATTTACCGTGGCACTTCCATTACTGAAAATTCCGGGTGGCCGACTGGTCGCCTCGCACGCAGCGCGTGCCGGGATCCTCGTGTCATCCGCGGGAGTCGCCGCGACGTTCGCTCGTGGACTGCTGCCTCGCAGCGTCGGGGATCAGGCGGTTGCGACTGGTATCTGTACGGCGGCGATGTACCAGGCAACAGTCACCGCGCACTCTGCTGCGGAGACGTTGGCCCTGTTCACGACGGGTACTCGAGGCATGCGTGGCAGGGAGCCCGAACCAACTCGGCTCATGGTGGTCGACCTTGCATTCGCTGGCATCGGTGCGCTCATCGACCAGGCCCTGCCACACAGGCCGCGCGAGAGCCTGCCAATTTCGGTCACCCGCTTTGTAGCGCAGACGGTGATGCTCGGCGGCGCGGCCGGCGCAGTCGTCGCAGTTGTTGATCAGGGCTTGGCAAAGATCTTTCCAGGGCAGGAGTTGGCGAAGCGGCCGATTGCGGTTGACGTGATTCTGGGTGGGTCGGTCGCTGGCTTCACCGTCTTCATTCGTCACCAACATGCGCGCGAGTTTGGTCTGGTCGATCCCAAGCGCAGGGCGATCAAGCGGGCGGGGTTCATCAAGACAGCAAAGGCGTCGGTTGCCGGAATTGGCGCGGCGGCGGGCATGCTCATGCTGGCTGGCGGCGAACAGTTCGTCGCCCACAGGGTGAAGAAGTTGCTCGACGAGCGACTCCGCAGGTTCGACATCGGTAGCCCGTTGGTCGGACACTCTGTTGCTCTCGGCATGTTCGCAGTGGCCGGGGTCGGTGTCTTCGTCTACGCGAAGCGGCGGATCGAACGTGGCGATGACATCGTCGAACCGGCATACCCCGATCCGCCCGCGAGTCAGTTCGTGACTGCGGGCCCACGCTCACATGTCGCGTTCGACACGATCGGCAAGGAGGGTCGCCGTTTCGTGCTCATGGTGCTGCCTGCCGGACGCATCAGCGCCGTGATGCAGGAACCCGCGCGTGATCCGATTCGAGTTGTCGGTGGGTACGAGGCCGCTGAGACGACTGAGGAGCGGGCGCAACTTTGCCTCAAGGAGATGGAGTCGCTGGGTGCCTTTGACCGGTCGCTCATTTGCATCGCATCTCCGACAGGGATCGGGTATGTCAGCTACACCTTTGCCGAAAGCCTGGAGTACCTGACGCGCGGTGACTGCGCGATCGTCGTTCCGCAGTACGCCCTTGTGCCTTCTGTAATGGCGCTGTTTGACACTCACGACGGCGTTGCCCTCCAGCGGCGGGTACTTGAGTTGGCACGCGACCGAATCGCGCAGCTACCGGCGGATCGACGCCCAAAGCTCACACAGTTCGGTGAGAGTCTCGGTGCCCAAGTCGCGTTGGACGTTGCGTTCCCTGCGGGGGCAGCACGGTTCGACGCGCTCGGCCTGGATGCCGGGCTGTATCTGGGCGTTCCGTTCCGATCGACCTCGTGGAACGCGTGGTGGAAGGCGCGAAATCGCTTCGATCCGCAAGAGCGGATGTTGTTGGCAACGGATTCGAATGCGTTGGAAAGTCATGTGGAGTCGATGAACGGCGCTGCCAGACACGTGATGGTTGTGCACGACGACGACCCGGTCAATAAGTTCTCGTATCGGCTCGTGGTGAAACAGCCATGGTGGATGGGTCCACCCACCACCCGACCTCCAAAAATTCCGCGGGAAACTGTGTGGCGCCCCATCACGACCTTCGTGCTCACCGTGATCGACTTGCTCAACGGTATGGATTTCAACCCGGGGGAGTTTGTCCGCAAGGGCCATGACTACCGGATGGATTCGCGGGGCGCGACGGCGGTGACTTTCAGTTTGACCTGCAGTGACGAACAGGCGGAAGCGATCGACAGTGCATTGCGGAAGCGCGAACAGGATTGGGCCGCGCGTCGGCTGGTCGCGCGGAAGTTCGCCTCTGCCCGCGATTCGATCACTCGAACCCTCAATTCATGGGGCGTCTCGTCGAAGGACCTGATGGATATCGAAAGCGGCGAAGGACCGATCGTTGCCGACGTCAACCCGTCTGCGCAGCTACTACCGAACCGGTTCGGTTCGAGTGGGGTTCTTTAGTCCGCACTACCCCGACTGGCTTGCGCGACGAAGTCGATCGCGGATTGCGGTGCCAATGCCGTCGTCCGGTGGCGCGAGTGCGACGACGTGGGTCAGCCCAAGCGTGTCGGCCGCACGCAGGGCGCCGTAGAGCTCGTGAGCGTACTGTTCGGGATCTTTTGGCGTGGCCAGCCGTAACCAATTGGGCGCCGCAAAGTCCACATCCTTTGCCAGGGCAATGACACCGATGTCGTTGTTCAACAGATTCCGTTCGCGAAATGCCGAAAGTTCCGCGGCCGTCGTCACCATCGCCACCTGGGCGGCGGGCGCGTAGTGCGTCTCAAGTGATCCAGGAACCTGTGGGACTGAATCGGCGGACGCTGCAGTGAGAACAGGAACCACCGCGGCTAGTTGTTCCGCGGTGACTCCACCGCTGCGCGCGATGCGCACGCCGTCGACGCTGCAGATGACAATCGTTGACTCAACCCCGACCGAACAGGGTCCGCCGTCCAGAATGAGGTCGCTTGGTCCCAGGTAGGCACCAAGCCCAGCCTCAACGTGTGCCGCCGTGGTTGGGCTCACCTGGCCAAAACGGTTCGCACTGGGCGCGGCTATGCCGGGCGCGGGGTGTGCTGGGCTGGTGAGTTCGGCGAGCACATCTTGGAACAGCGGATGTGCGGGAGCGCGCAATGCCACGGTCGGCTGACCACCGGTGATGGCATCGCTGACCGAATCGGTCTTCGGAAGCACCAAGGTGAGGGGGCCGGGCCAGAAGGTTTCGGCAAGGATCAGCGCAGCATCGGATACGTCACGAGCCCAGTGGGTAATCGCCGCCAGCCCCGCGATGTGAACGATCACCGGATGATTTGTGGGCCGGTTCTTGACCTGGAAGATTCGCTGGATTGCGGCCGGTAAATGAGCAAGCCCACCGAGACCGTAGACGGTCTCGGTGGGCAGTGCTACGAGGTTGCCAGCCAGCAGTGCGGCGGCAGCCTCAGTTGGACTAGTTGTAAACCTTGGTGAAGGTTCCAAGCTTCACTTTCCTCCACAGCGACTTGATGCCGGCCTTGTCACGGGTGTTGATGCAACCGTGTGACGCGCCGTTGTAGCCGACTGCATTGAAGAACATCGAGTAGTGAACGGCCTGTCCACCACTGAAGTACATCGAGTGCGGCATTGGCGTCTTGTACTCGGAGGAGAAGTCGTTCCACACCTTGCGGAAGATCTTGAAGTTGCCGTTGCGGGTGCGGTTGCCCGGGCCACCGAAGCGCGCATCGAGGGCGGTCACGAGCTTGCCCCTGACGAAGTAGCGGACGATGCGCTGGCTCTTGCTGATGCACAGCGCGGCGGCCTTCTTCTTGCAGATCGCGGGCACTCGGTCACCCCTGGCCGTAACGCTTCGCAGCTTGCCCCATCCGGCTGCGCTCAGCGTCTTGTTTTCGAAGGCTTCCGTGCCGCGGAACTTCTCGTTGAAGCGAGCAACGCCGTTAGCGGTGGATTTGCCGAAGACCCCGTTGACGGGGACCAGGATGCCCAACACGTTCAGGCGGCGCTGGACTTCGGAGACTGCCTCGCCGGTAGAGCCGAGTTTGAGAGTCACCCCGGCGTTGAGCTGGGCCAGCGTGTAGGACGCCCGCTTCGTGGGTGCAGCCTTCGTGGCAGCAGCGGCAGCGGCAGGCGCAGCCGCAGGCGCTGGTTCTGACGCCGGAGCACTCGGTTCGGTGGTGATCACCGTCGTTGTCTCCGGATCGGGTGTCGTGGTGGCTTGCGCCGGAAGCGCGAGTCCAAAAGTCAAAGCTCCGGCGGCGACAGTGCCAGCCACGAACTTGACAGCAAGTTGACGCGACATGTGGTTACTTCCCTTCAGCGAGCCGAATTGGTTGACGTACCCCTCGTGCGTCAACATCGACTCGAACATTGTGAGCGCAAAACACGCCGGATGCTCAGACGGGCGGCGGTTCCCTTTGGTTCCACCCTGGGTTTACATTCTTTGTGGCTACTTTGCGTCACAAAGACCCACTGGTCCGAATGATCGGCTTGGGTCTTACCCCTTGCGTCCGATGATCAAATCGGCGACCAGTCCAGTCCATCCGGTTTGGTGATTCGCACCAATTCCAGTTCCATTGTCACCATTGAAGTATTCGTGGAACATCACCAGGTCCGACCATTCACCCTTTTCGTTGAATTTTGGCGTATCACCAAAGCAGGGGCGGCGGCCTTTCTCGTCGGGCAGAAACAGTCGGATTAGGCGGGTGCGGATCTCGTCGGCGACTTCCTTGAGGTTCATCAAGACGCCCGAACCGGTTGGGCATTCAACGACGAACTCGTCGCCCAGGTACTCGTAATAGCGCTCGAGCGCCTCAATAACAAGGTGGTTGATGGGGAACCAGACGGGACCGCGCCAGTTGGAGTTCCCGCCGTACATGGCAGTGCCCGATTCAGCCGGCTCGTAGTCGACGCGGAACTCCTGGCCCTCGATGTTGACGGTGAACGGATCGTTGAGGTGTCGACGCGACAGAGATCGGATTCCGTACGCAGACAGCATCGAATCCTCGCTCAGAACCTCCATGAGTACGCGGCGCAACCGTTCTGGGTCAACCACGGTCAGCAACAGCTTCGACCCAGCATCGGTGTCCGTCCGGTACACGAACCCCGCCCGGTCAAGTTCGGTGGTGTCGAGTCCCCGACGACGCAGGAACTGGCTGAAGCGGCGCTCGATCCGGTCTGCGTCGCGGACGTAGACCTCGTTGCTGGACTCGATGTAGGCCGCCGCGAGGACCGGAATGACACCCACGATGCTCTTGACGCGCAGTGGAACCTTCTCGCCGTCCGGGCGCACGAGTTGGTCGTAGAAGAAGCCGTCGGACGGATCCCACATACCTGCGTCGGCGACTCCGTCGGTGATGCCGGAGAAGTGCTCGAGGAATTTCAGCATCATCGAGCGGTAGGCGCTGTCCTTGGCCGCCAGCCGCATCGCGATGCGCAACATCTGCAGGCAGTAAAACGCCATCCAGGCGGTGCCATCGGCCTGTTCGATCCGACAACCCGACGGAACATGGGTGCGGTCGATCGGCCCGATGTTGTCCAGGCCCAGGAAGCCACCTTCGAAGACGTTGTTGCCCTGAGCGTCGACTCGGTTCACCCACCAGGTGAAGTTGATGAGCAGTTTGTGGAAGACGCCCTGCAGGAAGGTGAAGTCGCGCGACCCGTCGATTTCGAACACCCGCAGAGCGGCCCAAGCATGCACCGGTGGATTCCGGTCGTCGAACGACCACTCGTACGCCGGTATTGCACCGTTGGGGTGCATGTACCACTCGCGCAGCATCACGGCTAGTTGGTACTTGGCGTATTCGGGGTCGATGTGGGCGAACACGACCGTGTGGAAAGCCAAGTCCCAAGCGGCGAACCAGGGGTACTCCCACGCGTCCGGCATGCTGAGGATGTCGTAGCCGTCGAAGTGCCGCCAGTTCTGATTTCGGATGTGTGAATGACCGGGCGGCGGGGGCGGTTCCTGGGGATCACCGTCGAGCCACAGCTTCACGTCGTAGCGGTAGAACTGCTTAGTCCAGATCACCCCGGCGAACGCTTGCCGCATGACGGCGACTTCCTCGGCGGTTCGATCGGCAGGCGCGAGCGCCGCGTAGAACTCGTCGGCCTCCTCCTCCCGAGTCGCCATGAGTTCTTCAAAGGGCTCGCCCGGCCAGCCCGGGTCGGCATGGTCGCCTTCGGTCGGCGACCAGAGCCGCAGACGAAGTTCGACGGTTTCGCCTGGGGCAACGTCGAACTCGTACCACCAGGCGGCCTTGGTTCCCGTGAGACTGGGATTGACGGTGTCCTTGCCGTGCAGTACGTGGTCGTTGATTCCGTCTTTCGGATATTCCGTGGTCGGTTCCACGGAGTCGCCCCAGATCGCCGGGTTATTGGTGGCGTTCTCACAGAACAACGCCGTCGGGTGTCCGTTCGGACCAGAGGCGGCGTCCAGGTGATAGATCCCGGCTCGCCAGTGTTCGGCAATGATCGTTCCCGCGCCGTTGGGCCGGGAGACGTGGCGGACTTCCGGCCGACGATGGCGACGCCCCCAACTCCAGGTGTCACGGAACCAGAGCTGCGGCAACACATGGATCGTGTCGGCCTCCGGACCGTTGTTCGTTATCCGGACGCGAATGTAGATGTCGGTCGGCTCGTTCTTCGCGTAGTCGACCTCGATATTCCAGTAGCGGTCTTCATTGAAGATCCCGGTGTCCATCAGTTCGTATTCGGGTTCGCTGCGATCCCGCTGGGAATTCTCTTCGACGAGGTCCTGATACGGAAAGGCACCTTGTGGGTAGTGGTAGCGCCACCGCAGCCATGAGTGGGAGGGAGTGGCGTCCCGGTACCAGTAGTACTCCTTAACGTCCTCGCCGTGGTTGCCCTGATGCCCGGAGAGGCCGAACAGTCGCTCCTTGAGGTGGGAATCCCGACCGTTCCAGAACGCCAGGCCAAAGCACATGTCCTGCCAAATGTCGCTGATGCCCGCGAGGCCGTCTTCACTCCACCGGTAGCTTCGGGAAACGGTGTGCTCGTAGGGAAAGAAGCTCCAGGCGTCGCCGTTGTCGGAGTAGTCCTCCCTGACGGTTCCCCAGGCACGCTCCGACAAATAGGGACCCCACTCGTACCACGGCCCGGCTTCCTCTGGGCCCTCCATCATGCCTTCGGAATCGGCGATTCGCGCGCCCTCGGCGGTGTCGGCGGCCGGTCCCTGGAGCCCCGGAGAAAAAGGGTGAGTGTCGTGTCGCACGAGATAAGGGTGCCCGACTCAATAGGGAGGTAGCCTGCCGCAGTGAGCCTGAACACGATTACTTCTGTGCAGTTGTTGCCCGCCGCCATCGTTTCGATCGGATCCGACGCGGATTCGATCGCCTCGGGAGCTCAGTCGCACTACCCCGCGACAACCCACAGACTCGCCTCGATTGACGGTGGGAAGGCCACGAAGCTGGCCGAGCAGCTGCTGACAGAACTTGAGGCCGAGGGTTCGGCTGGCAGTGCGGGGTCAGGTTTGCCCGCCATTGTGATCGTGTCAGCGACAAAGAAGGCCGCGGACGTCGTTGAACTCCTGCGGGCACTGCGTTCATCCTCCGCAACAGTCAGACCACGGATCTGGCCGGTGTTCATCGCGGGCGATCCGACCGAGCTCGCTGGGTTTGATGCCAGTATCGATGACTTGGGTCCCGGCGCGTGCGATCTCGTGCTGATGATGAATGGGACGGCGAGTTCAAGTGAGAAGGCTGCGGCGCTCGGTGCGTGGCTGTACATCAAGATGCCGGCGCCTCCGAGTGTGCTCGGGGAGTTGCCGGATGTGGACGGCAAGACCTGTCGTTACGTCGCGATCGGTTCAGGCACCGTGTCGCCCAGCATTGACAAGCAGCCAGCCGCGCCCTCCAGCGATGTCGCACCGGTGAACCTCGACCAGCTAGCGGCAGCAGTTCGTCGGCGACTTTCCGACACTGCGGCCAGGTCAGTCAGTGTGACCGCAGCAAACGACGCGGCCAGCGCACTGTGCGCTGCCGCCGAGGATCTCGATGCCAGCGCCTTACTGCGGGCTGAAAACCACCTCGCCGAGGCCCTGTCGGACGTTTCGCGCCAGCTTTCGAAGGCCTTGGCAGACTCGCTGCCCGGAATCATCGACGACGAGCTGACGGCTGACGTGACGGCTGAGGTGCCGGACTCAGACAGTTCCCCCGAACAGGCAGAAGGCGCGGCCACCGGCAACGAGTCCGTGGTGCCCGCTGCCGACGATCGAACAGCGGCCGTCAGCCAGTTGGTGCTCCTGGCAAGCAAGGGCGGTCTGACCAAAATGCTCTCGCGTTCGCGCATGTCGGCGATCGCTCAATCGGTCAGTGCCGCAGCCCGCCGCGATGTTTCCACCGCAGTCATGAGAGCAGTCGATCAAGTTCGTCATGAACTGCCGGATCGGATCGCCGCGGCCGTCGAGCGCCGCGAACAAGCCCTGCGCGAGCAGCAGGAAGCACTTCTCCTCGCGGGTGTGCAGCTTGCGGACAAGGCGTGGCAGGAGGCGATGACTAACTGCCGGAACTCGGTCACGCTGTGGCCAAGCGTTGATTCTTCCGGCGTGCGTCGGTCGTGGGGTGGATCGGCACCCGCGCCCAGGCACTACGTAGTTGGTTCAGAGTCGGCAATTCGAGTGCTGCCCGAAGATGATGAGGCGCTCAGCGTGATCGATCTGCGTGACGCCACGAATACGGCGCTACTCGCGGGCAGCCCGGATGCGATCGATCTGCGTGACGGCCCCGGACGCCAGCAGGAGCGTCGGGCGACGGTCCTGCTGGCGCAGTACGGCCTTCCGCTGGCGGCCTTCCGCAAGCAGTAGGTCCCTGCGCCACCGCATAGGTTCCTCAGCACTTCGCGCTGAGCCTGCAAGTGTCCGTCCTGCGGTGTCACCATTCACCCGTGGTCCCTGCCTGGTTGATTGCCCCGCAGCCTCCTCTGAGGCCTTGGCTTGGCCTCTTGGCCCGAATGGTGCTGGGGGCCTTCGTTGCGGCTGCTGCAGTCACGCTGCTGAGATTTCCTCTGGACCCAGCCGCGTGGTCGGTTATCGCCGTTGTCGTTGTTATCGGCTTCACGGCTGGGGCATCGACAGTTGCCAGCATCAACCGGATGCAGGGATCAATCGTTGGTTGCCTGACTGGCGGCATCACTCAGATGTTGTTAGCGGGATGGTTGTGGCTACCGTTCGTGGCCGCAATTTCCGTCGGGCTCTCGGTGACGTTCTGCCGACTGCTGAGAATCGGCACAGGATTTCGACTCGGTGGAGCACTTGCTGGATTCTTCATCTTCATTCCCGGTGAGGAAGAGTGGGCAACAATCGGCTGGCGACTGGCTGCGACCTTGTTGGGTATTGCGACCGGCGCGGCAATCATGCTGGCCTGGCCCGCGCGGGCGGACCGTTCCGTCAGAGTCGGCATTGCGGAAAACATTCGCGATTGTGTACTCGTCATCGACGCCGCGATCGCACGCTGGTTTGGGCAGGTCGAAGTCGGGGAAGTCGACGAGGCCCGAGCGCGATTACGGTCGGGGACTGCGACAGTGGCGACAGCGCTAAGTGACCGGGCGCACGAGCGAAGCGGCATATGGGAACCATCCACATATTCGATGTTGCTTGCTGACCTCAACCACGCGATGTTGACAGCACTGAGGACCTACAAAGTCGGCGAGAACCGCCCGACCGATTCCCTGCAATCTCATGTTCGCGAACCCTTCACGGCGGCGCTTGAAGAGTGCCGCAAGGTTGCGAGCCAGGTCGCTGATTCCCTGGAGGCAGGAACGCGGGTTGAACGCAAGGCGCTGCTCACGGCCTCGGATGACATCGACAAGATTCCTCAGCGAATTCAGGACTCACTGGAGGAACTGCGCGCCGCCAATGCGACCGCCGGTTCGTCTGCCGAGGAGCTCCAACGCCTGTTTGGAATCGCACTACTGCTGGGCCATTGGTCTGAGTCGGTCCGAGACCTGGCGAGGGACCTCGCGACTAGCTGAAGGGTCTAGTGGTCACGGCTCGCCGAGGGTCAGGGTGGCTGCGCCAGATCGCCCCCACCCGAATTGGCCAATCGGGATCAGCGCGCCTGGTGATCGCAACGGAACCACAGTAGCGTTTTGATATGGCGGACGATGACGCGATTTCAAGGGTTCAGGACACAGTCGCCCGAGGCGTGGCGAAGGGCGGCAAATACGCCTGGCGCGGTCTGGGATGGATCGATGAATCCGTCTTCGACGCAGCGGCCAGTGATGCCCTGATTCAGGCTGCCGAGACGGTTCGGAGTGTGTCGGGTCAGGCGAACGAGGTGGTTTCGGCAGCAACTCTGGCGGCGCAGGAAGCGCTGAGGAAAGCGCCAGAGAAATCTAGCTAGCGACCGTAATACCCAACTACATCGCCGCGCCGCGTGGGGCTAATGCCGATTGGCAACACCGGCAGAATGTGGCGATGCTGACAGGGTCGTCCCGGCGACCTGATTTGAGGAGCGCAGATGTTTGACTACGACCTGGTGATTCGCAACGGCCGAGTTATCGATGGAACCGGAGGTCCGCAGCGAGTTGCTGACGTCGCGGTGAAGGACGGCAAGATCGCGGCGGTCGGACTTGACCTACCCGGTACGGGTGAGCGGGAGATCGACGCGACCGGGAGCCTCGTGACACCCGGCTGGGTGGATCACCACACTCACTACGACGGTCAGGTCACCTGGGACCAATGGCTCACGCCTTCCTCCTGGCACGGCGTAACAACGGCGATCATGGGGAACTGCGGCGTTGGATTTGCTCCGGCTCGACCGGATCAGCATGACTGGCTCATCCAGCTGATGGAGGGCGTGGAAGATATTCCCGGTTCGGCGCTCACGGAAGGGCTGACGTGGGGTTGGGAGAGCTACGGCGAGTACATGGACAAGGTCGAGTCCTTGCCGAAGGTCATGGACGTTGGATCGCAGGTGACGCACGGACCGTTGCGCGCTTACGTCATGGGTCAGCGAGCCGGCGACGACCTCGCTGCCACCGAAGAGGATCTGCAGGAGATGGCCAGACTCGTCGCCGAGGGTATGGAAGCAGGCGCCTTGGGCTTTTCGACATCGCGCACTCAGTTGCACCGCGGTACCGACGGCGAGCTGGTGCCGGGAACTGATGCTCCGGCGCATGAACTCATGGTGCTGGGTGAGGCGATGGCGCGCAGGGGCACCGGAGTCTTCCAGTTCGCGACCGATCACCCAACTCTCGTGACCCGGGAATGGGACTGGATGCGTGAACTCGCGGAGAAGATTCAGCGTCCGGTCATGGTGTCGGTCAACCAGAGTCTGCTCGCCCCGGACGTGTGGAAGGAAGTGCTGCAACTACTCGATCAAGCACACGCGGACGGTTTGGAGATCTACGCCCAGGTAGCGGGCCGCGGGATTGGCGTGGTCCTGTGCCTAGAGGGTTCCGCTCACCCCCTGATGACGTGCCCAGCGTTCTGGGAGGTTGCGAACCTTCCCCCGGACGAACTGATCGCGAAGCTCAACGACCCACAGTTCCGTGAGCGGCTGAAGACTGAAGACCGAATCGGTGACGGAATCCCGCTGGCCAATCTGGCGGTCCAGTACGACCGAATGTATCTGATGGGTGAAAACGACATCGACTACGAACCGTCAGCCGAGACCAGCGTTGAGAGTGTCGCTGAGGCGACCGGAAGGCATCCCGTCGACGTCATCATTGACGAACTCGTCGCCGATGACGGTCACGGCATGCTGTTCCTGCCGGTCTTCAACTACGCATATGGCGACCTGTCCGCTCAATACGAGATGCACCAGCATGAACACACCAGGATGGGGTTGGCCGATGGCGGCGCACATTGTGGCGCGATCTGTGACGCCGGAATGCCGACTTTCATGCTCACGCATTGGACACGTGATCGGACCCGCGGGCCGAAGATGGAGTTGGAGTATGTCGTCTTCCGCCAGACCAAGCAGGCCGCAGAGGTGTATGGGCTGCTGGACAGGGGGGTATTGGCACCGGGCTATCGCGCGGACATCAATGTGATCGACTACGAGAATCTGAACTTTGATCGCCCGGCGATCGCCCACGATCTACCAGCGGGCGGCCGTCGATTGATTCAGCATGCGCAGGGTTACCAGGCGACTTTCGTCGCCGGGGTTCAGACCATCGCCGATGACGAGTTCACCGGCGAACTTCCTGGCACGTTGATCCGAGGACCGCAGCCAGCGCCGACTACGCAGTAATCCGCCCCGACCTGCGCGGCATGGTTGGCTGGATCGCCTAGCTCAGCCGGGTTCGCGCATAGGATTGTGGTCGATTTTGGTCGCTAGAGCGCCAACAATCGACCACAATCCTGAATGGTTGGCGACACGCGACGGCTCTGCCGCGACTTCAGGAGGCGAGCAGTTTGGCTTTCGCAGCTTCGAATTCAGCCTCGCTCAGCACACCTGAGTCCTTGAGGGAAGCGAGCTTTTCCAACTGTGCAACGAGGTCGTCGCCATCATCTGCGGGCGCTGCCGCAGGCGCAGGGGCAGCGGGCGCCTGTTGGGCAGCGGCTTCCTGCTGTTGATTTTGTTCCTGCTGCTGTGCGGCCTCCTGCTTCGAAGCCTGCTTGTGCTTCACACCGCCCACCACGGCGGTGGCAGTTCCGGCAACAACGGCAGTTCGGGCAGCGGTTCCCAGGAGTCCGGGGCGTCCTCGACGTCGCATGTTCTGTTTCTCCTTCGACTTTCTTGCGCAGTGGGTTGTCGGGCGTGGGTGGTTGGGGCGGTCAGTCGAGGGCAGCCACCGCTGCCTGGACGACCTCGCGGGGAATCCGCTCGCTCAAGACGACATGACCATCAGAGCCCGCGACAGCTGATGCCAGGTCTCGCGCCCAGGCGTGTTCGATGACGATGGCGACGGCAGAAGAACCCGGATCCAAGGACTCGCCGATCGCCAGCAGGTCTTCATCATTGAGCAGATCGAGGACGCCTTCGATCGCTTCGTCGAGTTCGATCTTCGCCTCGTCACTCAGGTCGCTGAGTTCGAGGATCGTGACGGATCCGTCGGCGTCCTTGGTGATGAAGGCCAGGTCGACGATGTTGATGGTTCCCTTTTCCACCACTTTGCGCAGCGCGGGTGCAATTGCCCCCGTGAACTTGCTGCCGGGGAAGGCAACGACCTGAACGTCGACGGGTCCAAACTGAGGCACAAGATCTCCAGAATTCAGTGGGGTGGGAGCTAGGCGCCGGCGGCGCGGTAGACGTCGATGGTTTGTTTGGCGATCGCTTCCCAGCCGAACTTTTCCACGGCGCGCGCCCGGCCACGGATTCCCATCGCCTTCGCCATCGTCGGATCAGCAGCGACCCGGTTGACGGCGTCGGCGAAGGCCTTCTCGAATGCCCGTGGTTCAGCCTCGTCGTAGGGGACGAGGATTCCGGTCTCGCCATCCACGACGACCTCCGGGATTCCGCCCACGGCGCTCGCCACGACTGGTGCCTCACACCCCATGGCTTCAAGGTTGACGATGCCGAGGGGTTCGTAGATGGACGGACAGGCAAACAAGAGCGCGTGGGACAGGAACTGCACGACGTCGTCGCGGGAAAGCTGAGCGTCGATCCAATGAACGTCCTGGCGGGTCCGCTTGAGTTCGTCGACGGCCTGTGCGACTTCAGCACCCAGTTCCGGAGTGTCCGGAGATGCGGCGCAAAGGACGATCGGGATGTCGTCGTCGAACATCCGAGCAGCCCTGAGCAGATGCGAGATGCCCTTCTGTCGAGTGATTCGCCCAACGAAGAGGACGTAGGGCTTTGCGGGGTCAACACCGTGTTCTTCGAGGGCGTTGGTGGCCCGGTCGCTGTGGTAGACCTCCGTGTTGATGCCGTTGTAGACGACATGGATTTTGGCCGGGTCGATGAAGGGGTAGCAGTCGAGGACGTCTGCGCGCATACCCGCGCTTACCGCAATGATTGCGTCGGCGTTGGCATAACAGTCGCGCTCAACCCAGGACGAGATCCGGTAGCCGCCGCCGAGTTGTTCTTCCTTCCACGGACGCCGGGGCTCAAGGGAGTGCGCCGTGATCACATGAGGGATCCCATGCAGGAGACCACTGAGGTGTCCTCCCATATTCGCGTACCAGGTGTGCGAATGTGCAACATCGGCTTCGGCCGTCGCCGAGGCCATCTGCAGGTCGACGCCGAGCGTCTGGAGCGCTGCGTTGGCATCGGTCAGACTGCTCGGGACTCCGAAGGCGTTGGCGTCCGGACGTGGTTCACCGAAGCAATACACATCGGCCTCGATGTACTTCCGCAGTTGGGGAACCAGGTGTTCGACATGGACACCCGCCCCGCCGTAGACGTCCGGGGGCCACTCTCTTGTCAGGATCGCTGCGCGCACGCAAGTGAGCCTATGGCCGCAAGGGCGGCCAACGCGAGGGCAGAACACCCGCTGGCAGGAGTCGCCGGGTGACGCGGTTGACCTGTTGTTGAATTCTTGGGTCGCACTGGGTGAATCCGGGGCCAAGCAGTGCGACAAACGACCGCCTGCGCAAGTAGGTTGATCCCGTGCGTAACAGTCCCCATGTCTTAGGAATCGTGCTCGCTGGCGGCGAGGGAAAGCGCCTCATGCCCCTAACCGCGGATCGGGCCAAGCCCGCCGTGCCATTTGGGGGTGCATACCGACTCATCGACTTCGTGCTCAGCAACATGGTTAACGCCGGATACATGCGCGTGTGCGTTTTGACGCAGTACAAGTCCCATTCGCTTGACCGTCACATCACCACCACGTGGCGCATGTCAGCGATGGTCGGCGACTACGTCACGCCGGTTCCCGCCCAGCAGCGACTTGGACCGCGTTGGTTCACCGGAAGCGCCGACGCGATCTTCCAGAGCCTCAACCTGGTGTATGACGAGAAGCCGGACATTGTCTGCGTATTTGGTGCGGACAACATCTATCGGATGGACCCTCGCCAGATGGTGCAGCAGCACATCGAAGGCGGTGCCGGTGTGACCGTCGCTGGAATTCGGATGCCCCGCAAGGAGGCCAGTGCCTTCGGGATCATTGAGACGGCACCTGACGGTCGCGGTATCAAGGCTTTCCTCGAGAAGCCAGCAGATCCGCCGGGGATTCCGGGTTCACCGGATGAATCGTACGTGTCGATGGGTAACTACGTCTTCAGCACAGACGCACTCATCGAGACCCTCAAGGTCGATGCCGGGGATGAAGGTTCCGTGCACGACATGGGCGGAAACATCATTCCGATGATGACAGAAAAGGGCATGGCCCAGGTGTACGACTTCGCCGATAACGACGTCCCGGGCGCGACTGATCGCGACCGGGGCTACTGGCGCGACGTCGGAACGATCGATGCGTACTACGACGCCCACATGGACCTGGTGAACGTGCACCCCGTGTTCAACCTCTACAACCGGCACTGGCCGATCCTCGGTCACTTGCCGCCGCTACCTCCGGCCAAGTTCGTGCTGTCGGGTAACTCCCATGAGTCCATGGTCGGTGCGGGCTCAATCATCGCCGGAGCCCATGTGCGCGATTCCGTCCTTGGGTACGACGTTCACATCAACGAGGGAACGTTCGTCGAAGGCGCGGTCATCATGCCCGGCACTCGAATTGGCCGCGGCGCGGTGATCCGCAACGCCGTGATTGACAAGTACTGCACCATCCCCGACGGCGCTCAGATCGGTGTCGACGCAGAACAGGACAAGGCGCGGGGATTCACTATCAGTGACGGCGGAGTTGTCGTTCTAGGTAAGGGAACCGCGTTCTAACAAGCTGGATTGCTCCACCCGAGTGACCCCTTAACCGTTGCACTTGTGGCTGCCCAGGTTTGCCGATGCCATAGATAGAGCATCGAGAGGAACGCCATGGGGCCAAAGGCCGCACTTCGGACGGTCCAACTCGGAGGCCCGGTCACCGTGTTGGCGATGGTTGCCGCCCTCATCCCATTTGGCATCGCAACGGCTGAAGCGGCAGATGCCCCATTGCCGCAAGCTCGCGTCGACGTAGCCACTGCCCCTGCAGCGGAGGAAGTCGCCGACTGGCGTGACCCACAACCGTCGGCAGATGCGTCCCCCACCGAGGTGGTTGAGGGAGCGCTCAAGGAGGACGGCAAGAAGCCGACCTCCACATTGCGGATCGTCTCGGTCATCAAGAAGGACGGAAAGCCGGTAATCAAGACCGAGACGGCACAGGGGTCGCTGGCCGCGAAGAAGGTCGTCAGCAAGGCCCAAGCCGACCCTAGGCTGCTCTCCGTTGAGGTGGATAGCCAGTCGATGCGCGTGCTCGGTGAGGAAACCGACGCTGGCACCGCGGCAAAGGCGCCGACCAGCGAGGCCCTGGCGACGAATGATCCGTACTGGAGCCAGATGTGGGGATTGACTCGACTGCAGGCTGAAACAGCGTGGGCGGTGACTCGAGGTAACCCCGCCGTCAAAGTGGCTGTCGTCGATACCGGAGTCTCGACGCACGTCGACCTGCCGGAAGCCCAAATTTCGGCTGGCAAGGACTTCTCCGGTGAAGGCGGGGCGAATGGGCGCTCCGACGGCCATGGTCACGGAACCCACGTCACGGGCACGATGATCGCCTCGGTGAACAACTCCGTGGGCGTCGCGGGTCTGGCCCCAGATGTCTCGATTCTGCCGGTCAAGGTGCTCAACAGCAGTGGGTCTGGAAGTGACTCGTCTGTTGCGCAAGGCATCCTGTACGCCGCAAATCAGGGTGCGGATGTCATCAGCATGAGCCTGGGCGGCGGCTACTCCAGCACAATCGCGACGGCGGTGGCATATGCGATCGCTCAAGGTTCGTTGCCAGTTGCGGCCGCAGGTAATTCGCGGACGAGCGGTTCCCCGGTGTCGTATCCAGCAGCCCTGCCCGGTGTCCTCGCCGTCGCCGCGACAAACAGCAACGACACGTACGCGAGCTTCTCGAACGCCGGTTCCTACGTGGACATCAGCGCCCCAGGCGTTGGCATCTGGTCAACGCTGCCCGGCAATACCTACGCGTCGTGGGGTGGGACTTCGATGGCGACACCGCACGTGTCAGCAGTCGCCGCGCTGGTGATGTCCAGGGCAGCTGAGTTGGGTGTTATCGGTGTCTCAGTCGATCTTCTCCTGACCTCAACGGCCGATGATCTCGGTCCCGCGGGCTGGGACAGCGACTACGGTGCCGGACTGGTTGACCCTGTCGTTGCCCTTGCCGCTGTGGCGTCGCCACCGGAGTCGGCCCCATCAGCACCAACGGGTGTCACCATCAGCAACGTCACGGCCCAAAGCGCAACGGTCTCTTGGACCGCGGCGAGCGGTCCAATCAGCCGTCAGTTCACGGTTGCCGGGACGCCGGGATCGGTGTCATGTGGTTCCTTGGGCTCGGCGACGAGCTGCAACTTGACCCATCTCACTGCGCAGACTCAGTACTCGGTTTCCGTCGTGGCGCGCAATCTGGGCGGCAGCTCAAGCAGTTCCACGTCCGCGACGTTCACGACCTTGACTCGCCAAGATCTCGGGTCGGACAGCTTCCTCACGCCCACTCCTATCGCTGCGGGGAGTCCCGTCAACGACGTCATCGACAGCGCCGACGATCTCGACCACTACATTTTCACTTCACCAGCAAACGGCACCGTGAGGGTTACGCTGACGAACCTTCCCCAGGACTACGACCTCTACCTCTACGACACGACTGGAGCGGTGAAGGGATACAGCTGGAACTGGAGCACCTTTGACGAGGTCGTCTCGCTCACGCTACCCGCGGGCCAGTACATCGCGCAGGTTCGTCCCTACGGCAATTCCGGCAGCGAAAGCCCGTATCGGCTACTGGCAACAGTTCCCGCTGTGCCGACTCCACCGCCCACCCCACCAGCCCCGCCGACCACGATCAACCGGACCGTCAAAGTAGGTGCGGCCACGTTCTTGTCGACCAGTTCCGGCGGGCGCGTGTTGCGGTGGGTCAACCTGACTCCCGCCAAGTGCATTCGAAATGGAAACAAGGTTCGCGGCAAGAGGGTCGGAACGTGCAAGCTGTCTGCTTACGCGGTCGGAGCTCCACAACTCGGCGTCCGGGTGAAGGCGGTGGTCAAGGTGGTACGTCGATAGCGCGGGCACGGACTTCCGCGACTACCCGCATCGGAATGCCGAGTTGGACGGCAGAAGACTCATCGACACCGACACCGACACCAACACCAAGACGATGACGCCCGTTGTATTCGGCGCGTCCTCAAGATCGTGTCGGAGCGCCATCGCCGCTGCCGATTCGGTCATTGACGGAAACTTGCGGCGTGACTGGACATCCAGCTGATTTAGGCGGTTGGTTGGCGCGTTCGCCGTGGGCCTAGCGGAAGTCAGTCGAATCAACGACCGCTCGCCCGGAGATCCGCGGGTTGAGCCATTCGAGTAGTTCCAGATGGATCGGATGCTCGGAATACTCCTTCAGGCCGACCGCATCCGAATGTTCAGTGGTGATCGCGATATCCCAGGAGTTTGGTTTCGAAAGCGAATTCTTACCGCAGCGCATGCTGATGAGGCTCGGGATCTGACTTGGGAGGTCCCGCAGCCGAGCAAGCATTTCGTCGGCGTCATTTCGGTCCGTCAGGTTGAAGAGGACGACGTGGGTAAGCACCTTGGTTAGCCCTTCGTTGGCGGTCGGGATGATTGTGAGGAATCCTAGACACATGACGACCACCCCCGACCGCGACGTTGAGATAGTTGAGGTCGCGCCTCGAGACGGACTTCAGAACGACCCCGCTTTGCTTTCGACCGAACAGAAAGTTGGCCTCATCAACCGATGCGTGGCTGCCGGAGTGCGCCGAATCGAGGTCGCGTCGTTCGTTAATCCCAAGCGCGTTCCGCAGATGGCCGATGCCGAGGCTGTGCTGGAAGCGCTGCCAAGCGGGGAAAGCTCGCCGGAGGCGAAGGCATCGTGGATCGGGCTGGTGCTCAATGCTCGGGGGTTCGCGCGGGCACGCCAAACTCAAGTCGATGAGATCAATCTCGTCGTGATGGTGACTGACACGTTTTCGGAGAAGAACCAGGGAATGTCGACGGATGCCGCAATCGCCACCGTCGAAGAGGTCGTGCCGTTGGCCAAAGCAGCCGGGGTCAAGACGTCAGTGACGATGTCCGCATCATTCGGCTGCCCGTATGAGGGTGAGGTTCCGGTCGGCCGGGTGGCCGACATCGCCGGGCGCCTCGCCGAAACCGGAGTCGGCGAGATCGCCATCGCCGACACCATCGGTGTCGCCGTTCCGCGCGACGTTAGCCGCCGGATTGGGGCGGTATTCGAGACGGTTGACGCAGTGCCCTTGCGGGTTCACGTGCACAACACCCGAAACACCGGATACGCCTCGGCGTTGGCTGCTTACGAGGCAGGCGTGCGGGTGCTCGACTCCAGTCTGGGCGGCATCGGTGGATGCCCGTTCGCGCCTCGGGCGACGGGCAACATCGCCACGGAGGACTTGGTGTTCGCCCTTGAACGTTCAGGTGTAAGGACCGGACTCGACCTCGACGAACTTGTCAAGTCCAGTGAGTGGCTGGGAGATCAACTCGGCCGTCCAACCCCGGGACTTGTCGCCAAGGCTGGCCCGTTCCCCTCATAGAGCCGGACGCGACCCCTTCTAGACACTTTGCATTCACCCGTTGTTCACCTGAGGCAGCACGGTTCGTAACCGTCGGTGTCTACCTTCACGTATACCGATCAGCGTAACTAAAGAGGAGAACAGTGAAAACATCTCGTGGGGTCAGCATCGTCGCAGTCGCAGCGGCCAGCGTCGTTGCCGTGGCAGCTTGTAGTAGTTCTGGGGGATCGAGTTCAGGGAACTCGATCAAAGCGTCAGGTTCAACCGCGCAGAAGAACGCCATGACTGAGTGGATCAACTCGTATCAGCAGGCAAACGCCGGCTCAACGATCGACTATCAGGCGAACGGATCAGGCGCTGGAATCCAGGACTTCATCAACAACCAAACGTCCTTCGCCGGTTCTGACTCGGCGATCAAGGATGCGGATCTGCAGAAGGCAGATCAGCGCTGCGCCAGTGGTCCTGCCATCAACATTCCGATGGTTGGCGGTGCAATCGTCGTTGCGTTCAACGTTCCCGGTGTCGAGAAGTTGGACCTTTCGTCATCAGTCGTCGCACAGATCTTCAGCGGGAAGATCACCAAGTGGAACGCGCCAGCAATCGCCTCTTTGAATCCAGGAGTCAAGCTGCCTGACGCAGCTATCGTGCAGTTCCACCGCAGCGACTCGTCTGGCACGACGGACAACTTCACCAAGTACCTGTCAGCCAGTGCTCCCAAGGAATGGACGACGGCAGCTGGCAAAGACTGGACCGCCCCAGGCGGCCAGGGAGCCAAGGGCAACGACGGCGTCGCTTCTTCGGTGAAGAGCACGCCGAACTCCGTTGGCTACATGGAACTGTCATTCGCACTGGACTCGAAGGTCCCGATGGCGAGCATCGACAACGGTGGCGGAGCAGTGGCACCGACTACCGAGACTGCCCAGAAGGGCCTGTCGACGGCGACTGTCACCGGAACCGGCAACAACTTGGCGCTGAAGATCGACTACGCGAACAAGACGCCGGGGGCGTACCCGATCGTTCTGGTCACGTACGAAATCACCTGCGAAAAGGGTCTGCAGGGTGGCGCGCTCACGTTGACCAAGTCCTTCCTGCAGTACACCGCGAGCTCATCTGCACAGGGAGTCCTCGCTGGCATCGGCTACGTGCCGCTACCGGAGAACCTCCTCACCAAGGTCAACACGTCGGTCAACTCGATTAGCTGACCTCAAGCAGCGAGGATGGCACTCATCAAAGGGTTTAACCCCCAGCTTGGTGGGTGCCATCCTCTATGCATCATCCGTATCGATCGAATCAAAATGGGGTAGTCGTGTCGCAGGAAACGGTCACGCAGGTTGACCCGATCGGCATTCGCGGGGCATCCGTGCGCCGTGGTGATCGCGTGTTCTTTAACGTCTCGCGCGGTGCCGGCATTCTCATGCTGGTCCTGACCGGCGCGATCGGTGTGTTCCTCGCGTGGAAGGCGATCCCATCCCTGCAATCCGACTCGGCGAACTTCTTCACCGAGCAGTCTTGGTTCCCAGACGCCGTCCCCCCGGTCTTTGGTATTGCGGCGCTGGTATTTGGAACGGTCATCACGGCGATGGTTGCGATGGTGCTAGCAGTGCCTGTCGCCATTGGCATTGCGCTATTCATCTCGCACTATGCAAGCCGTCGCCTTGCTTCCACTCTCGGCTTCACCGTCGATCTGCTCGCAGCAGTTCCCTCAATCATCTTCGGGCTCTGGGGTCTTGCTGTTCTGATGCCCAACATGCAAGGTTTCATTGCGTGGCTCGTCAAGTACTTCGGTTGGATTCCGCTATTCGCCAACCCCGAACAGGTCTACACCAAGAGCATTTTCATCGCCGGTGTCGTTCTGGCGATCATGATTCTGCCGACGATCTCGGCTGTCAGTCGCGAGGTCTTCTTGCAGGTTCCCCAAGGTCATATCGAGGCGGCCCTGGCACTCGGAGCCACGCGTTGGGAAATGGTCCGAATGGTGGTGTTCCCGTTCGGGCGACCTGGCGTGATTTCGGCGGCGATGCTGGGCCTAGGGCGGGCACTCGGCGAGACAATCGCTGTGGCGCTGGTCCTTTCGGCGGTCTTCGAAATCAACTGGCAGATTACGGAGCCCGGTGGTAACACCTTCGCAGCCAACATCGCGTTGAAGTGGAATGAAGCCGGCCCTAACGGACTGTCGGCGCTGATTGCCTCGGGCTTGGTGTTGTTCGTCATCACTCTCGTGGTCAACATGGTTGCGCGCCTCATCATTGCTCGCCGCAAGGAGTACTCGGGGGCCAACTCATGAGCCTGACCACAGAAGAGCGTTCCTCTTCCGACGAGATCTTCTTGATGCTTGCAGGGAAGCGTCTGCCGCGTTGGGCGCCGTACGCGGTGGCTGGCGGCTCGATCGTCGTCGCGCTGCTGTTGCTGCTCTTTGGGCTCGTGGGTGGAATCGCTCCGGCAGCAGTCATTGCCGGGCTGCTCTTCCTGTTCGGGCAGTCAGGTTGGAGTTTCGCAGTTGAGGGCCGACGCCATGCGACGGATCGGTTTGCCACGGCGCTCATTTACTCGGCATTTGTCGTCGCCATCGTGCCGCTCGTTGCCATCCTGTTCTCGGTCATTCAGAAGGGTCTTGAGGTCTTTCGACTTGAGTTCCTCGCAGACACCATGCGTAACGTCAGTTCGCGCGGTTCCGGCGGTGGAATCGCTCACGCCTTGGTTGGCACCATTGAGCAGGTTCTGATGGCGAGCATCATTGCTGTTCCGATCGGCATCATGGTCGCGGTCTACTTGGTCGAGTACGGCAGGGGCAAGTTGGCAATGGCAATTTCGTTCTTCGTCGATGTGATGACCGGAGTGCCGTCAATCGTTGCAGGTCTGTTCATCTTCACCGGGTTGATTCTGACCCTCGGCCTTGAGCGCTCAGGCTTCGCCGCATCCCTGTCGCTGGTGATTCTGATGTTGCCAGTTGTTGTTCGAACAACTGAGGAGATGCTCAAGCTGGTCCCAAGTGACTTGCGCGAGGCGTCCTACGCGCTCGGCGTTCCAAAATGGAAGACGATTACCAAGATCGTCCTGCCCACCGCGATGGCCGGAATCATTACCGGCGTCATGCTTGCGGTTGCACGCGTGGCGGGTGAGACCGCGCCGCTGCTCTTGACGACCTTCCTCACGCAGAGTATGAACTGGGATCTTTTCGCTGGTCCCCAAGCTGCACTTCCCACCTTCATTTGGGATCAGATCTCCAGCGGCACGGACCCTTCAGTCAACCGGGCGTGGGGGGGAGCACTGGTCCTCATCCTGTTTGTCGCGATCCTCTATGTGGGTGCACGAGTCGTCGCGAGGATCTTCGCCCCCAAGACGCGTTAGCTGAGAATCCAATGCACACTTATACTGACCTGAACTGACGGGAAATCAGATGGCAAAGCGAATCGACATAACCGACATGAACGTCTACTACGGGGCGTTCAAGGCCGTGGAAGACGTTAACCTGTCGGTCGAGCCGAAGTCCGTCACGGCGCTGATCGGCCCCTCCGGCTGCGGTAAGTCGACTGTTTTGCGTTCCCTCAATCGAATGCATGAGGTGCTGGACGGGGCGCGTGTTGAAGGCAAGGTCCTACTCGACGGCGAGGACATTTACGGACCCGATATTGATCCGGTCAACGTTCGCCGGGTTATCGGCATGGTCTTTCAGCGCCCGAATCCATTCCCGACGATGTCGATCTACGGCAACGTTGTCGCTGGCTTGAAACTTGAGCGAGGCAGGCGCATCAAGAAGTCTGACACTGATGTGATTGTGGAAAGGTCGCTGCGCGGCGCCAACCTTTGGGAAGAAGTGAAGGATCGGCTTGATCGTCCAGGTGCTGGACTTTCCGGTGGGCAGCAGCAGCGTCTGTGCATTGCCCGTGCGATCGCCGTGGAGCCCCAAGTCGTTCTGATGGACGAGCCCTGTTCGGCGCTGGACCCCATCTCGACACTGGCGATCGAAGAACTCATTTCCAAGCTTCGGGACGAGTTCACCATCGTCATCGTCACCCACAACATGCAGCAGGCAGCCCGGATCAGCGAAACGACCGCATTCTTCAACCTTCCAGGGCCGGGAAAGCCGGGACGCCTCGTGGAGGTCGGCCCGACGGAAAAGATGTTCTCCAGTCCGAGCGAGAAGTCAACCGAGGACTACATCTCCGGCCGATTCGGTTAGGCCGCTACGGTTCGTGACGCTCGATTGCCGTAACCCGCAGGCCCTTCTTGGGGTGGAACTCGCGATGCAGCACGATGAATCCGCCCGGAGGTAGTGCCGGGTCCAACTGTTTGCTCTTGTTCAAACCCAGTTGTCGTTGAACGTGTGCGAGCAACTCCGGCAGCACTGGCCGATGCGTGCATAGCACCGAGGCCGCTGGGTTCTTAATGAAGTTGTTGAGGAGCCGCAGCGACCCGCGTTTCTTGCCGTCGTAACCCTCCTCGCTGAACTGGTCTTCAAGTTGAATCGACGCTCGCTGCGTGTTCGCATACGGGACCAGGGTGTCGATGCAGCGGAGCGCATCTGACGAGTACAGCTGTTCGATTCCGAAGGCGTCGAGAATCGGAACCAGCAGCTTCGCGTGGCGTTTGCCGCCTCTGTCGAGCGGACGTTGTTTGTCCGACTTCCTCGCCCAGTCCGCGCGCTTGATGGCCTGCGCGTGACGCAGGATGATCAACGGACTGGTCTTGGGGGCATCAACTGCGGCACGCATCAGTTGGATATCCCGCCGGTAGGTCAGCTTGCGCGCGGCCTTGTCCGGAGTCAACCACTCAAGCGCATCAATCTCCGCGTTCGCCGTGAAGCCGGGTCCGCCCGGTTTCGTCCAGGCGACCCAATATCGAACGGTCTTGGGTCGACCATCGACCCGGTATCGCTCGGTAATCAACGGGAGACCCAGTACGGAGTTCTCGCCGGTTTCCTCCACCGTCTCGCGGGACGCGGCGGTTACAACATGTTCACCGCGTTCGATCTTGCCCTTGGGTAGAGACCAGTCCTTGTGCCGTGGGCGGTGGATGACGCACACCTGCCGCTTTCCCCCGCGTTCTCGTAACAGCACCACGCCTGCCGCCCGGATGACTTCGCTGGACCCCCGACTCATGCGGCAAGCCTGACAGACTTACGCAAGCTTCGTGCTCTTATGGACGCGACGCACATGAGGCCAGATCCTGTCGAATTCAAGGCGGTTATGCAGTTCGGTCTCGAACTCGTATTCGTGCAGGAGACCAAGTGCGAATCCGGTGCGTCCCTCGATCCCTTCGGTGGCCGCCATTTCACGCAGCACATCCTGCGCGATGCAGGCGTCCTGGTGGTCACCCAAGACTTCGGTGACTTCGCTAAGTGCATCCGAGAGGCGTTTCGCCGGAGCGCCGAACACGCCGGAAACCGCCTCCGCGCTGTAGCGCGCGCGCTTAGCGCTGATCCGTGCCTCATGCCAGACCTCGGCAGGTCCCTCAAGCTCAAGGTGTTTGACTCGGCGCGCCAGGCGGCGAAACGCGCGATCGACGAGTTCCGGCAGGACCTCTTTGCTCGGCCTATCGCCTAGCTCGGTGACGCGAGGCATCGCCCCGGCCGACACCAGTTCGTTGAGCAGGGCGACGTGGCGGGGAGTGGAAAGCGAGCCGATCGCGCGATCACGAGCTGAGTCGAGGCGCTGCGTGAGTTGTGGATCAACAACGGCGCGGACTAGCGCCGCATCTCGGCTGCCCAAGTGCTCAGCATGCCGATCCAGCCGCTCAAGCAGAACCTCGGTGTCGCGGGCCGCCCCGAGCTCGCCCGCCGCCCAGCCGAGTTCAGTTCGCAGGTGGGTGGCCCACTCTTCGTCAACGAGCGGGCCAAAGGCCTTGAGTCCACTGCGCAGTCGGCGCGCTGCCACCCGCATCTGATGCACCGAATCTGGAAGGTCGCGGCGCACTCGAACGTCCTGAGTGATGAAGGCACGGATGTACTTGCGCAAGAACGCGGTGATCGCCTCCCTGGCAGTGTCGTCTGGGCCGACCGTCGCCGGTTCCAGCACGTCTGGCGGTCCGTCAGCATCCGGCCCGAGCGCGGCGGCTGCCTTGCTAAGGGTCGACCGTGTCGCTCCGGCGGCGATTAGGACGGCGACAATTCCTTCGAGTGGGGCGTCCTCGACGAGCGCCTCAACCTCGATCTCGCGGTAGCGCTCGACTTCAGTTCCGCCGTCGATGACTGAAACTCGGTCATCGACCATTTCAGCGATCGCCGTGCCCTGGGCGTCGTACAACAGATAGGGGGTCCGCTCGGTGCGGACCTCGGCAATCGGAGAGAGTGGGGCGTCGCGCACATATGGAATAACGATGCTTGACAGCGCAGCGGGCACTTCGCCCACATCGCCTGCATCGAGGGGAAGTTGAAGCTCATCTCGAACACCTTCGGTCACGCCCTTGACTGGGAGCTTCATGTGCCATCCGGCGTCAGGGCCGCCTTCACGCCGCCTCAGGGTGACACCCCAGCGGAAGAGTCGAAGGTCGGCCGTGTCGTGGTAGATCGCGAGCAACTGACGCGTGACCTGGCGCTTCGCCCGGGCAACGCCGGCGTCACTCGCGACAAGGTCGGGGAGTTTGAAGAGTCCGTGGACTCGCAACTTGACCTCGACCTCGCGGATTTCCTGAGGTGGCGCGTCGGGCCCAGTGGTCATAGAGATTTGCTCCGAGGTCGTTGTCGCAGTCTGATGAGGTAATTCTGCAGGTCGCGCAATGGCGTCCCGTCGGCGGTGGTGTGGACACCGTTCCAGATGCCGTTGCTGTCCAGATGCCACGACGAGGTCTGCTCGTCAAAACTCAGGTCAAGCAGGCCCGAGATCTCATCGACATGCTCTTGTGTGGTGATTGAAACCAGGGTTTCGACCCTTCGATCAAGATTTCGGTGCATCATGTCCGCCGAGCCGATGAAGACCTCCGGCTCCCCCCCGTTGGCAAACTCGTAGATTCGAGAGTGCTCCAGGAATCGCCCGAGGATGCTCCGCACGCGGATGTTCTCGCTGAGGCCGGGAACTCCTGGTCGCAGCGAACAGATTCCGCGAACGAGAACGTCGACTTCCAGTCCGGCCTGGGATGCGCGGTACAGGGCATCAATAATCTTCTCGTCGACGATCGAATTGCACTTGAAGCGAATTCGAGCGTCGCGCCCAGACCGCTGGTGCTCGATCTCGCGTTCAATCCGTTCCACGAGTCCGGAACGAATGGAATGCGGTGCAACGAGAAATCGCTGATATTCAGTATTCATCGAATATCCTGAAAGCCGGTTGAAGAGATTTGCCACGTCTTCGCCCACCACTGGATCGCAGGTCAGCAGTCCGAGGTCCTCGTAGAGGCGAGCGGTTTTTGGGTGGTAGTTGCCCGTTCCGATGTGGCAGTAGCGTTGCAGGACGTCGCCCTCGTCCCGAACAACCATGGACAACTTGCAGTGCGTCTTCAGGCCAACAAGTCCGTAGACCACGTGGACACCGGCTCGTTCCAGTTTGCGGGCCCAGGAGATGTTCGCCTCTTCGTCGAATCGAGCTTTGATCTCCACCAACGCGAGAACCTGTTTGCCGGCGTGCGCGGCCTCAATGAGCGCGTCCACGATTGGCGAATCGCCTGAGGTTCGGTAGAGCGTTTGCTTGATGGCCAGCACCTTGCGGTCGTTGGCTGCCTGTTCCAGGAACCGTTGGACGCTCGTAGAGAACGAGTCGTAGGGGTGGTGCAGGAGCACGTCACCGCGTTTCATGGCGTCGAGCACGTCGGGTGCCGATGCTGTCTCAACCTCAGCGAGTTCGCGATTGGTCTTCGGAACGAATGCCGGGTCCTTCAAGTCGTCGCGGTCTAGCCCCACCAGCGTCCACAGGCCGGTGAGGTCTAGTGGACCGGCCAGTCGGAAGACTTCGGAATCGCTGACCCCAAGTTCTCGCACGAGTAGGTCGAGCACGTGCTCGTCGATCGATTCTTCGACTTCGAGGCGAACCGGCGGACCGAATCTGCGACGCATGAGCTCGCGCTCAAGTGCCTTGAGCAGGTTCTCCGCATCGTCTTCTTCGACTTCCACGTCCTCGTTCCGCGTGACCCGGAAGGTGTGGTGTTGCTGGACTTCGAGTCCGGGGAACAGCCGGTCGAGGTTGGCAGCGATGACATCTTCCAACGGGGTGAAACGCTGGGGCCCCACTTGGATGAAGCGGGGGAGCATCTCCGGAACCTTCACCCTGGCAAACAGTTCGGCATCGGTTTCAGGGTTACGGACAATGACGGCAAGGCTCAGCGAGAGACCGGAAATATAGGGGAACGGGTGCGCGGGATCGACGGCCAATGGCGTCAATACCGGGAAGACCCGGCTGTCGAAAAGTTCCGCCATCTCTTTCCGCTCATCCTCACTGAGCTGGTCCCACCGAACCATCTCAATGCCCTCTTCGGAGAGGGCAGGCATCAACTCATGGCGGAAGAGGTCAGCTTGGCGTTGCATGAGGCCGCGGCTCGTGGTCAGGACCGCGTCGTGAACTTCCCGCGGCAGCAGGCCGCTGGCCGCCCGCACCGCGATACCGGTAGCGATTCGTCGCTTCAGGCCCGCGACTCGAACCATGTAGAACTCATCGAGGTTGCTGGCGAAGATGGCGAGGAACTTGGTGCGCTCAAGCAACGGCAGGTCGGGGTTTTCGGCTAGTTCAAGCACTCGCTGGTTGAACGCCAGCCATGACAGCTCGCGGTCGATGAAGCGGTCTTCGGGAAGGGTCGAACCTTCGGATTCCTCCGCGGCAAGGTCTTCGTCGGACAGGGAATCGGTGGTCATGCCGAGAGCTTGCCAGAAATGTCGATCCGCCGCAGTGCGCACCCTCGCCCATGCAGCTATTCGCCTGACCCGACTGGCCAATCCGCCAGCGAGAGGAGGATCATTAGTAGCGGTTGGAAGGGAGCGATTCGATGTCCATGTATCCGCCTCCTCCTGACAATCCGCCACCACCGCCCGTGTCGGCGTATCCGCCAGGACAGGGAGGGCCACCGCCGGGACGCAACCGCGGTCTTGGGACTGGAATCGCGATCGGTGCGGTCGTCGTGTTGCTGCTCGCCCTCTTGGGTGGCGGCGGCTACTTCGTTGTGAAGAAGATCGCTGACTCGAGGTCCTCCGACGAGGTTGTGAATGTGACGACAGAGCCTGTGTCGACGGCCTCGAATCCGTTCACACCGCCGGTTCCAACAGCCGGTCAAACCTCAACCGACGTCACCGTCACGAATCCGGTCACAACCACCAACCCGGTGACGGTCAAGGGAGGCAATGCGGGCTTGTTTGGCGGCACTCAAAAGGCCTCGCAGTGCGACAAGGCGAAGCTCATCGCCTTCCTGAAGGCCAATCCGGACAAGGCCGCCGGTTGGGCGCGGGTGCAGGGCATCACGACTTCTGAGATCGCCTCCTTTGTGAATAGCCAGACTCAGCTGATTCTGCGGTCGGACACTCGGGTCACGAATCACGGCTGGGAGAACGGGCAGATAACTGCGTTCCAGTCCGTACTGCAAAACGGCACAGCCGTGTTGGTAAACAACTATGGGATGCCCACCGTCAAGTGCTACTGCGGCAACCCATTGACGGCACCAGCGAATTCCTCCCGGGTCACTTACACGGGGCCGACGTGGAAGGGCTGGAATCCGCAGTCGATCACGATCATCGAGCAGAACGTTACGGTGATCAACGATTTCACCGTCGTGAACATCTACAACGGCCAGCCTTTCGGCCGACCCGCGGGCACCGATGGTGGGCAGGACGGCCCGGTTCCTGGTACCCCGGACTCAGATACGCCGGATTCGACCACGTCACCCGAGCCCACTCCAAGTCCAAGCATCAGTTCGGGGGAGTCTGCGGGCGCCTACGTTAAGCAGGCGGTCATCAACAAATTGCGCAAGTGCGCGGCAAAGATCGGGGTGGCCGCGCAGTTCGAGAAGACACTGCAGAAGCTGAACTTCGTCGGCACTGCGACGAGCGATCCGAATATTTGGAAAGTGTCGGTGACTGATAGCAGCGGTACCTACGTGTGGACCGTTGATTCGCGCACGGGCGACGTGACAGCCGCGAACAGTGGCGCGCAGGAAATCGATTCCTTCTGCGCGAGCCAGTAGTCGTCTGGCTCGCGCCTCACGGCCCAGCCGCTCGCTCCGTCGGCCTTGTGGGCCTGCCCCGCCTAGACTGTTGGGCCCCGGCGGTGCAAGCCGCAGACCCAAGAGAAGTGGATGTCCGTCGTGGAGAAGTTCTCTCTCACCGCGCTCGCGCGTGAACAGTTGAAATCGGCGCAGCAAACGACCAGCGGTCGAAGTGCCTCAACTGTGTTCGGTGGGCACGAGCACATACTGCGTCAGACGCTGATTGCGATCACGTCTGGTCACAAGCTCGACGACCACGCCAACCCCGGGGAAGCCACGGTCCATGTCATTCAGGGGCGGGTGCGCCTAGCGGCTGGGACCAATTCGTGGGAAGGCTCGCACGGGGATCTGCTCATTGTTCCTAGCGAGTCCCACTCGCTTGAGGCGCTGGAGGATTCAGTCGTCTTGCTCAGCGTCGCCAAGGGTGACCGCTAGATCGCATCCGGGGAAGACGGTTTGGGACGGCACGCGTCAGGACACTGGCCGTGCCGGAACGGGTGACCGGTATAGCGCGTCGGTGTCGAAGCGGTGGAAGCCAAGTCGCTTGTACGTTGCCAACGCGGCGACGTTGTTGGATTCGACGTACAGCATCACTTCGTGAAGGCCTTGGTTCCATAGATGGTTCAAACCCGCGAGTGTCAGTGTTCGGCCAAGTCCCTTTCCGTGGAAGTCGGGATCCACGCCGAGCACATACACCTCACCGATCGGGTCCTGACCCGGACCAGCACTCGCAGTGTTGCGGTGCACTTTGGTCCAGTGGCAGCCAACAAGGGCGCCTTCCCTCCCATCGGCCGTGACCTCATGGGCGAGTAGGAAACCACCAGGATCGAACCAGTCTTCGGCTAGCCGAAGGTCAAGATCTTCACGGGTCCAGTGGCCCTGGTCGGGAAGATCGGCAAAGGTGCGCGCGTTCAGCTCGAGCCACGCGTCAGCGTCCTTCGTTAGGTCAAACGGGCGAATTGTGATCCCGGGGAGCGGCGTGACGTCCGCCACATCCGGACCGAGCGGTCGGCCCATCCGGTACAGCTCGCGCGTCTTGATGAATCCGCGAGACTGAGCAAGGGACGCGGCTGCGGCTGTCTGGCCATGCGCCCAAAGCTGGAGCTGTCCGGAGGTCTCCTTGAGAGCTTGATCGAGGAGATCCGCGCCCACCCCGATTCCACGACCAGCAGTGTCCACGGCGATCTCCACGCTTGGCCCGCCAGTAGAATCTGTCCGATCGATGCAGGCATATCCCGTCAGCTGAACCCCTTGCCAGGCGCAGATGTGCAGGAACCGCTCATCGGAGTCTCCGAGCAGATGCAACATCACGTGGTCGGACAATGGGCGGGCGCCGTCAAGTTCAGTCGCGCGTTCCACGAGCACGGCGATTGCATGCACGTCTGCGTCGGAAAGCGAGCTCGAAACCTCGAGCTGAACTTGGTCGGTCACGCTGTTCCCTTCGTCGCGGGTACGCGCAGTGTGTGCTGTCGGTATCCTTCTTGAGTAGACATCATGTCGGTGGCTCGCGGGAGGAGGCGCCATGAGTTCGTTATTGCTACTCACAGATGCGCTTGCTCCAACCGCGGAGGTGTTGCCCGCCTTGGGTCTGTTGCAGCACCAAGTGCGCATCATGCCTGCGGATGGAGCGGCGCTGCTGGACGCTCCCAGAGTTGATGCTCTGCTTGTGGATGGACGTCGTGACCTCCCACGTGTCAAGAGCTTGTGCCGCGTGATTCGGTCAACCGGAAGTGACGTTCCTGTCCTTCTGATTGTCACTGAGGGCGGTTTGGCAGCCATCACCTTTGAGTGGGGCGTGGACGATGTACTGCTTGATTCCGCTGGCCCAGCAGAGGTTGAGGCCCGGCTCCGGTTGTCGATCGGACGACTGCTGGAGGCGTCGAGTGCGGGTGGTTCTGAGGAGATCCGCAGTGGCGAATTGGTCATCGAAGAGGCGACCTATACCGCGCGGCTGCGTGGACGGGTGCTTGATCTGACGTTCAAGGAGTTCGAACTCCTCAAGTATCTGGCTCAGCACCCTGGGCGGGTATTCACCCGCGCTCAGCTGCTCCAGGAGGTCTGGGGTTACGACTACTTCGGCGGAACCCGGACGGTGGATGTTCACGTCCGCCGACTTCGCGCGAAGCTCGGCGCCGAACACGAGGCATTGATTGGCACAGTCAGGAATGTTGGCTATCGGTTCGTGGTTCCTCCACGTGAGGAGCAAACCCCGGCCGGAGCTGTGAGCGAATGAATCTAGTGGGAATCGTTGCGGTTACTACCGTCTTGATCGCGGCGACGGCGTTTGGGCTGTGGCGTCGACGAGTCGACGGCAAGTTCAGCGAAGCCAAGTCGGCTTCCGCTGCCGTTGAGCCCTTTGTTTCCGCCGCGCAGCTTGGCGAGCCCCTCGGCTCCCAGGCAACGCTCGTCGAGTTCTCCAGCGCATTCTGCGCGCCTTGCCGGGCGACCCGCCAAATCCTTGACCGAGTGGTGAACGACGTCGACGGCGTCGTCTTGGTGGAAGTCGACGCGGAACAGCGGCTTGACCTCACACGCCAGTTTGGCGTGATGCGAACCCCGACCGTGCTAATTCTCGACTCCGAGGGATACGTGCGACACCGTGCGGCTGGCCAGCCGCGATACGCCGATGTTATTGGCGCACTCGGGGCCGTGGTCCCAGGGCTTGACAAGGCGAGTTGAGAACAATAATTGCTACCCCCTGTGGACGGAATGGCGTTCATGCGCTTACTCTTGGACCCATGTCCGGCCAGGTGGTTCTCGTGAAGCGACGCACAGTTGATTACTGTCGCGCCACCACCTGTATGTGTATGTCCTAGTTGCAGCTGGCTCGGCCACTGCGCTTTGACCGCAGGGGCCATGCCTTTCTCGGGTTTCCCGTCCTTCCGGTTAACAGGGCACAGTGATCGCCGCCATCACCACATCCATTCGGCGAATCAACTGAAGGAATTCGATGACAATCCAATCAACACAGGCGACACAGCTACAGGGCTCGCCAGTGCGTCCAAAGAAGATTGACCCCCGCGGCCCCCGCTTCGGCGCGGTGGTTACGACGGTCGTACTGGCGTTGATCTTGATCCTCGGTCCGAACTCACCCGTGACCTTCGTGCTGTTGGCCGTCCAGGTGCTGGCATTCGGCGCAGGGGCGATCATCGGGCTGCACGTGCAGCCATATGGCTGGGTATTCCGCACCTTTGTCCGCCCACGCTTGGGCCCGCCAACTGAACTTGAAGATCAAGCGCCACCACGGTTCGCCCAAACAGTAGGTCTTGGTTTCGGCATCGCTGCAGCGGTCGGGCTGCTGCTTGGTCTCGACATCCTGTTCTACGCAGCGGCGGGAATGGCACTAGCCGCAGCCTTCCTGAATGCAGCCTTTGATTTCTGTCTGGGCTGCGAGATGTACCTACTCTTCAAGCGGATTGGGGTGGGCAACAAGCCGCTGACGGAGTCCTGATTCAGTCCCAGTTCCACACCTACATACAAAACTCAAATGACAACTCAAGGAGAAATCGTGAGCCGTGAAAGCGCGCTGGTAACAGCCGACTGGGTCGAGGAAAACCTCGACAACCCCAAGGTCGTTCTCGTCGAGGTCGATGAAGACACCGCCGCCTACGACAAGAACCACATCCGCAACGCAGTCCGCATTGACTGGCAAGACGATCTGCAGGATCCAGTCCGTCGTGACTTCGTGAGCAAGGCGCAGTTCGAAGCCCTGCTTGGTCGCAAGGGAATCGCCAACGACGACACCGTCGTGCTGTATGGCGGGAACAACAACTGGTTCGCCTCCTACGCGTACTGGTACTTCAAGCTGTACGGCCACCAGGATGTGCGCTTGCTTGACGGTGGGCGCAAGAAGTGGGAACTCGATTCCCGCGAACTCGTGGAAGAGGTTCCAGAGCGTGCCGCGACTACCTACACCGCGCAGGAGCAGGACAAGACCATTCGTGCGTTCCGCGACGACGTGACTGAGGCGATCGGCGTCGAGAACCTCGTTGACGTGCGCAGTCCTGACGAGTACTCGGGCAAGCTGCTTGCACCGGCTCACCTCCCGCAGGAGCAGTCACAGCGCGCCGGTCACATCCCGACCGCCGCGAACATCCCGTGGAGCAAGGCGGCCAACGACGACGGAACCTTCCGTTCGGATGCCGAACTCAAGGAGCTGTACGAAACCGAAGGTGTCGACCTGAGCAAGGACACCATCGCCTACTGCCGGATCGGTGAGCGTTCCGCTCACACCTGGTTCGTGCTGCACGAGATCCTCGGTGTTTCGAACGTCAAGAACTACGACGGCTCGTGGACCGAATACGGCTCACTCGTCGGCGTCCCGGTGCAGAAGGGTGCCGTTCCCGGTGGCCCAGAAGGCGGCGAGGCCTGATGTGTAGCGCAACCGTTGGCGGACTATCCCTGGAGGGAATTGACGTGGCAAAAGAAACAGTGATTCAAGGGATCGTTTCCCGCGATGGACAGCCCGTGGGCGGTGCCTACGTGCGCCTGCTTGATGGTTCGGGCGAGTTCACCGCAGAGGTGCCCACAAGCGCAACCGGACAGTTCCGGTTCTTCGCGGCACCGGGAAGCTGGACGCTTCGCACGCTGGCACCAGGGGCAACCCTGGACCGCCAGGTAGTTGCGAATCAGGGTCAGGTGGCTGAGGTTGACGTACATCTCCCCGTCTAACTAGCCACTACTCTGGCGCAAACCCCCGTCAGCGGAGTTGGGTTCCGAGCATCCACCCAAGTCCGCACCCGCATCCGACGGGGGTTTGCGTTTGCCCAATTCTGGTGACTCAGTAGACGAGTGCTTGGGTCTCCGGTGTCAGCGATTCCTCAACGAACGTGGCGGCCCCGGCAATTCGGACGCCAGGCAGCAGGTCTTCGGTGGTGAGACCTCGCCGCTCGGCACACTGCGAACACACCGTGAGGGTCCCGCCGACGATCAATAGGTCGCGCAGACCGGACAGCGGCGTGGCTAGTGGAAGCGTTAGTCGTTCAGCGCGGCCGGGCACCGCGAACCAGGTCGCTTCTCCCGAAAGCCACATCGATACCCGCACCCCAGCGGCTAAAGCGGTCGCAGCAACGGTGAAGGCCTGCGAACACTGTTCGGGGTTGTCTGCGCCCGCGGTGAGCTTCACGACAAACTGCTGCATTCGTTCATGGTGACGGGTTTTCCACTCGGACGCGACGCAGCGTCGACGGACTGGAGTCTGCGGGTGGAAATCCTGGCCGCGATGATTGCTCGGCGCCCCAGCCGGGTTAGGCTGAGCACGTGTTGGATGCCGTGTTCACCTCCGCAATGGTCCTTGTCGTGCTCGCGTCTGCCTGGTTCGTTGGCTACGTCGTATACCGGCTCTTCAAGACCGGTCCTCGCTAGCACCTTCGACAGCCATGACGGACTCAACAGCGCCCTTGCCAGTGAGCTTCCTGAAGCAGTAGTTCCGATCTCGTGGCTCATCGGCACTTGGGTCGGCGTCGGGCTGGGAACTTACCCCACCATTGAAGACTTTCGCTTTGGTCAGGAAGTAACGTTCAGCAATGACGGCAGGCCGTTTCTGCACTACTCCAGCAAGTCCTGGATCCTTGACGACGATGGCAATCGGGTCAAGCCCGCAGCGACGGAATACGGGTTCTGGCGCCCGCAAATTGATGACGGACTTGAGGTCCTGCTCGTTCATTCGACGGGCCATCTGGAAACGTACCTGGGAACCAACGCGGTGACTGGGATCGCCGCCGCGGCAATCACCGGTGCCCGGTGCGAACTGAAGACCGATGTCGTTGTGCGAAGTCGTAACGCCAAGGAGTACGACGGCGGGGTCCGGCTCTACGGCTTGATTGAGGGCGACCTCGGCTGGGCCTATGACATGGCCGCCGTTGGAGAGCCTTTGACAAATCACCTGTCGGCCCGACTGGCCAAGGTCGAGTAAGTGTCCGACGCCGTGCGTCGATCGCAGCTGCAGGAGGTTGGCCTGCGGGCAACGAGGCAGCGGATTCTCGTGTTGGGAATTGTCTCGAGTCAGCGCCACGTCACGGTCGATCAAGTTGTCGAAGCAAGCGCGCAGGCGGGCCAGACGATTGACCTGTCAACTGCGTATCGGGTGTTGGAGGCTCTGAACGAGTCTGGGTTAATCACTCACGCCCACCTGGGAAACGGGTCACCCACTTACCACTCGGTGGATGACAACCCGCACGTTCATTTGGTGTGCCGTGACTGCCAAGAAGTGGGATCAATCCCGATCGATCAACTCGCGGAAGTTGTTGATGTGGTCAAGGCGCGGACTGGTTTTGACGTGGACACTAGTCACCTTGTTATGCACGGTCGCTGCGCCCAGTGCGCGTCGGCCAATGGCAACGCTGACGACAGTGGGAAGCCTCAAGCCGTTTTCGGTGTTGATCAGTTGTGACTGCTGATGCCTAACCACAAAGCCCCGTCCCGCCCGGCGCCGATATTTCCCCCGGACGGGACGGTTGACGTCGGGGTGCCTTGGCACTATGGCGACCCGCACGGTGAGCAACGCTCCATGGTAAACGGCGATGCTGTGGTGGATCTTTCCAACCGAGGCGTCGTCACCGTGGTTGGCCCGGATCGGCTCAGCTGGCTTAACGACCTGGTGTCGCACAAGGTGGATGCGCTTCCTGTGGGTGGCAGTTCGCTGGCGCTCATCCTTGATCCGCACGGCCATGTTGAGCACGAGTTACACCTAGTGGATGACGGGACGACGACGTGGATCACGGTCGAACCTGACGCGAGTGCCCTAGTGGTCGCGTACCTGAACTCGATGAGGTTCCTCCGCGACGTTGAGGTCAGTGACCAGAGTGACGGCTACGCAGTGGCCTGGCAATCGGTACGGCAAGTGGATCCCAGGCACCCAACGTGGCTGCCACCAGCTGAGTTCGCCGGTCTCGGGCAGACGGAGTCCGGGGCTGATCGCGGAGGTGGCGCGGACAAGTACGTGATCGACCGCCCCGCCCAATTCGTCGGGGCCGAGGTGATCATCCCTCGGGCGCAGTTCGCTGGCTACCTGGCGGCCGCACCAACTCTGGCTGGAACGTGGGCCCGTGAGGCACTTCGGGTGGCCGCGGGAGTGCCGCGCATCGGCTTCGAGACGGACCACCGCAGCCTGCCCCACGAAGTCGGTTGGATTGGCACCGGCGTCCACCTGGCGAAGGGCTGCTACCGAGGACAGGAAACGGTTGCCCGAGTTCACAACCTGGGTCGGCCACCACGCCGACTTGTGTTGCTGCACCTTGATGGATCGGTGGAGGAGTTACCCGAGCATGGTTCCGACGTCCTCGCGGGCGACCGCGTCGTTGGTTGGATCGCGACTCCCGCACGCCACTACGAGTTGGGTCCGATTGCCACCGCAGTGATCAAGCGAACCACTCCAACCGTTGATCCTTTGCTGGTTGCGCTACCCGGAGACACCGGTGGTCAGGTCGCTGCCACCGTTGAGGACGTCGTTGTTTCCGGATAGCGGGTTGATATGGGCAGGGCAAGAATGGGTAAGCGCAACGTAAAACCGGGCGAGCCACTCTATGGCTTGCGGCCCATCTGTGGCTATCCTCACAGCAAGCCGATGCGCGCTAGCGCAAAGAGGAGGCAGTCATGGGAGACATTGACCCTGGCTCAGACGCGCCCGAGTCAATCGACCTAACTGATCTCACGCTGGACGACCTGCGGGTCAAGCGGCGCCAGGCAGAGAAAGAGGAACAGGACCTGTCATACGTCCGCCGGCTGTTGCATGGGCGAATCGACATCATCAAGGCGGAGATGAATCGCCGAAACGGAGATGGCGTTGAGTTAATCGCGAACCTGTCAACCATCTTGTCGGACTCACCGGGTGGAGCGAAGAAGTTTCAGGGGCGCCACCTAGGAATAGAGGATGGCGATTTGAGTCATCCGGCAGCGCAGGATGCCCACAAGGCACTCGGTGGGCTTTCCACGACAAATCTCGCTGCGGTGTCCAATGAGGAACTCGCCGCCGCTTTGAAGGCACTGACGGCCCATGAGCGCAGCGTCTCAGAAGCCCGGCAGAACCTACACAGGAAGATCGACGGGATGGGATCTGAGCTCACCCGCCGTTATCGCGAGGGCAGTGCGCAAGTTGATGATTTGCTTGCAGCCGCTCGCAGACCGTGACTCTTCGAACACGGAACGCCCACAAAAGGGTGCATTTCGGCTACTTTGTGTGCCAGTTCACCCCGTTTCTTTGAGCTAAAGCGTTTGCAATTGCAAGCACTCAGGGCACACTTTAACTGTGAGTCGAATAGATGTTGGCACGCTCGGGGAGTACATCCGCGAGCAGCGCAAGCTCGCGGAGATGTCTCTGCGGCAGCTTGCGGCTAACGCTGAGGTATCTAACCCGTACCTCAGTCAAATCGAACGCGGCATGCGTAAGCCAAGCGCGGAGATCTTGAGCCAGATCGCGAAGGGCCTACGCATTTCGGCGGAGACGCTTTACGTCCGTGCGGGGATTCTCGAGGACGTACGGGGGGACGGAACCGTCACCGCGGCGCTGCTTGCCGATCAGTCGTTGACTGATCGGCAGCGGCAGGTCCTGCAGGAGATCTACGAGGCGTTCCGAAATGAGAACGCCTCAGCAGGGCCGCTTGACGCGATCGACACGGAGATTGAAGACCCGGATTCACAGATCGAAGGATCGGTTACCACGGAGGAAAAGCGCAATACATCTGAGTCGTTGGGGGACGTAGTCGATTCGGATGACCAGCAATACCACCACAAAACGACCGCACACGCCACGAGCGGTGCGTAACTCGAAAGGGATGATCATCATGGCGACCACTACCGCCAAGAAGACGACCGCGCGTAAGCCAGCGGCCAAGAAGACGACTGCCCGCAAGCCCGCTGCCAAGAAGACCGCGGCCCGCAAGCCAGCAGCCAAGAAGACCACTGCCAAGAAGGCGAATGCAGTCAAGAGCCCGACGCGCGCAACCAAGCCAGTGCGCAAGTCGGCTGCCAAGAAGGCAACCCGCGTCTTCAACGTACCGACTGTCGAACTGCCCAAGCTCGACGCCTTGCGTAACGGCGAACTGCCGAAGTTCGAAACTCGCAAGGTTGAGATTCCTGCCGTCGAACTGCCCAAGGCAGACGACGTTCGCGCCGAACTGGCCGATCGCCTCGAAGAGGTGCAGGAAGCAGTAGTCGCAGCCCCTGCCCGCGCGCAGGAAGCTGTGATCGACATTCGCGAGCGCTTCGCCGCTCGGGTTGACGAACTCGGTGATCGCTTCGAGGTACGCACCGCCGATCTTCGCAAGACGATCGAAGATGCTCTTGAGACGGTTCGCGAGCGTGTTGGTCTCTAATCGCCAAACACGCTAGCCGGCAAGAACAACGACGAAGACCCGCTCAGCCAAGACGGCTGAGCGGGTCTTCGTCGTCAGGTGCGGTCAGCGACCTCAAGTTCGGTCAGGTCCACTCGACAACCATTGATCCAGGTTCCCTGAACTACGACCCTCTCGGTGAGCTCACTCGGCTCAACCGTGTACGGATCGGCGCTCAATTCCACGAAGTCGGCAAACTTGCCGACTTCAATGCTGCCGACTTCATGCTCGCTGAACAGGTGCCAAGCTGCGTTGGTAGTAACAGCGGCCATTGCGTCATCAATGTCGATGCATTCGTCGAGCCCCATTGGTCGTCCAGAACTTGAACGCCGGATCATCGCCGTTTGCATACTTGCGATCGGCGCAGGGGGTGTGAAGTAACCGTCGTTGTGCAGTGAGATCCGAATGCCGGAATCAGCCGCCGAACGCAACCTCATCCAGTGTCCACCGCGCTGCGGCCCGAACAAGTAGTCCACGTAGGCGTCGCCGAAGTAGTAGACGTGCGCCACGAACATGCTGCAGGTGACGCCGAGGTGATGGGCGCGTTCGAACTGTTCCTTCGTCATTGCGCCGCAGTGCTCGAGGCGCCAACGATGGTCTGTGCCGATCATGCCGCGTTCGGTGAGGACGGTCTCGTAGACGTTCAAAATCCTGTCGGTAGCCGCGTCGCCCTGCACGTGACAGGCGAACTGCAGCCCGGAATCCGCGTATGCGTGAACGATGGTGAGCAAGTCCTCTTCTGAGTAATTGGCCGAACCGCAACAAGGCGCAACCATGCCCATCGCGCGCGTGATGTCGTTGTCGAGGAATGGTTCCTTGTGCAGGGTCTTGCCGTCGAGTGGACTTCCGTCGACCCATAGCTTCAGTCCGGTATGACGCACCATGGGATCGGTCTCCCCGGCCTTGCTGTGAGGAGTGAGCGAGGCATTTGTTGCCTCGTAGGTGCGGATGCGAATCGGGAAGTCGGGCATTGAGCGCGCAGCCGCCAGGATCGGTTCGTCGACCTCTTGAACCAGGAGTTCGCCAATTGTGGTGAAGCCGACGCGCGCGAGCTCCGCCGCCTGATTGCGCAGACTCGCAATGATGTCGAAGTCGAGCATTCCCAACAGCGGTCGAAGAACCAAGCCCACCGCCGGTGCTTCAACGAAGATTCCATCGAGGGACCCGTCCTCGTGGTGCCCAATTTCCCCACCCGGCGGATTCGGGGTCTCCCTGGTCACTCCCGCGACGGCAAGGGCCGCTGAGTTTGCCGAAATCTTGTGCGCGTTGAGGGTGATGATCACCAACGGCTGGTCGCTGGAGATCGCGTCGAGTTCTTCGCGCTTCGGCAGTTGGGCGCCGTGGACGTACGGGTCGAGTCCGAAAGCTACGACCGGAGCTCCAGCCGGACGCTCGTCAATCGCGGCCTTGATCTGATCAAGAATCCCTTCGTATGTGGGGACTCTGAAGCTTCTGACATCGAGGATTCCCGGTGCCAGCAGCAGCGCCATCAGCAGTAGATGACTATGGGGTTCGACGAATCCGGGCCCGAGGATCCTGCCCGAGAAGTTGATGAAGCTCGTGTCGTCACCCGCTAGTTGGGCAACGTCCATGCTGGAACCGACGGCAACAATGCGGCCACCTGAGACTGCCACGGCCTGCGCACGCGGCTCATCGGGATTCATCGTGATGATCTCAGCGTCGAGGATGATCAAGTCAGGGTTGGCCATTCGTTTAGTCAAGGGCGATCAGCACAACCATGCAACATGAAAGGCACGGGTGGACGAGTGAGCGAAGTGTCGGACACGGTCGCCAGGAATCACGGGTACTCTGTGCTCATGCTTGAGACCGCGATGTTCGTCGTCAACCTCCTGATCCTTGCCCTCGTCGTGTGGGCGTTGATTGACTGTGTGTTCCGCCCTGCGGCAGCGTTTCCCGCAATTGAGCGGCAGACCAAGATTGCCTGGATTGCCTTTCTGGCGATCGCCACCGTCATCGTTTTCTTCTTCGGCGGGATTTCGTTGATCGGAATGCTTGGCGTTGTCGTTGCTGTCTACTACCTGGTCGACGTGCGAACCAAGGTGCTGGCGATCACGCGGCGGTAGTCAGCGTCCCTGGTTGGCGACGGCCTCCGCGGCTTCAGCAGCTGCAGTCGGATCGAGGTAGCGCCCGCCCTTCGTGAGCGGCTTGAGCTCGGCGTCCAATTCGTAGACCAACGGAATCCCGGTTGGAATGTTCAGCCCCGCAATGTCCGTGTCGCTGATTTCGTCCAAGTGCTTCACCAGCGCACGCAGTGAGTTCCCGTGCGCGGTCACCAGAACGGTCTGACCGGTCATCAGGTCAGGGACGATCGCGTCGTACCAGTAGGGCAACATGCGGTCGATGACATCGGCGAGGCACTCGGTTGCGGGAACGATTTCCGGTGGTAGGGATGCGTATCGGGGATCGTTCGTCTGAGCGTATTCGTCGTCCGGATCGATGGGCGGCGGAGGAGTGTCGAATGAGCGCCGCCAAATCATGAACTGTTCCTCGCCGTATTCGGCGAGCGTTTGCTTCTTGTCCTTGCCCTGGAGTGCGCCATAGTGCCGCTCGTTCAACCTCCACGACCGCCGCACGGGAATCCACAGCCGATCACACGTATCCAGCGCAAGTTGTGAGGTGGTGATTGCGCGGCGCAGGACGGAGGTGTGCAGGACATCGGGCAGGAGTCCAGCTTCGGACATCATCATGCCGCCGCGGATGGCTTCGGACGTGCCCTTTTCGGTCAGCTCAACGTCGACCCAGCCAGTGAAGAGGTTTTTGGAGTTCCAGGTGCTTTGGCCGTGGCGTAGCAGGATCAGGGTTCCGGGCTGGTGAGAAGTCATGCTGGCAATCCTGCCGTATTCGCCTATTCGTCTGACAGGTCCCCCGCGTCTGGAGGGCTTGAGTCGGGCAAAGGCTCGGCCAAGTGCGCGAATGCCTTGAGGTTCGTCGTTGGCTCGCCGCGCGAGCGCCGCCACTGCCATTCGCGACGAATCGCTGAGCTGAATCCGAGCTCCAACAAGTGGTCAAAGGCTCCGTCGGCGTTCTCCAGGACCGTTCCGAGGAGCCGATCCAGTTCCGGGCCATTGATTCCTCCGAGGGCAACCTTGCCCACCAGGTAGACGTCGCCCAGATGATCAATCGCGTAGCTGACCCCGTACATTCGGCGGTTGCGCTTCAGTAGCCATCGGTAGACGGCCTCATGGTTTTCATCTGGATTCCGAACGATGAAGGCGTTGATTGAAACCGAGTAGTCACCTACCACCATCGATACGTTGGTGCGCAGGCGGTGTTCGCCGGGCAGGATCGCAACGAGGGTGTGGTCGTCCGGTCGCTCGAACTCGACGTCGTTGGCGGCCAGGTAGTCGTGAATGACTGAGCTGACTTCGCCCTTAGTCAAGAAGTGGCCGTTCATGCGGATGACAGTACTGCGGTTTCCAAACGATTGGCCTGGCTCCTGGCCAGGGCCGCTTGGCGGTAGATCTCCAGAGTCGCCGCCGCAGTGGCGTTCCAACTGAAGTTCTCCGCATGGCTGCGGGCGTTGTCCCCGAGTGCAGCGAGCAGACGAGGCTGCCGCAGCGTGTCCTGCAAGGTCTGGCGCCACGTTTCAGTCTGGTGATCACGAACGAGCAGTCCGGAACTACCGTCGGCGACGGCGGTGTGGAGTCCGCCGACTGCGGCAGCGACGACGGGCGTTCCGCACGCTTGGGCTTCGATCGCCACGAGCCCGAATGACTCAGAGTGGGACGGCACGCAGACCAGATCAGCCGCGCGATACCAGTCGGCTAGACCCTCCCGGGTCGTGGGTGGGACAAAGCGCACGATGTCGGCGACCCCTAGCTCAGCTGCCATTTTGCGCAGTTCATCTAGTCGCTCCGGACCCGCACCCGAGGGTCCGCCACAGATAACCGCAGTCAACTTCTCGCGCAGGTCGGGATCGCCTTCGACGAGCGCGGCTGTTGAGCGGATCACGACGTCGGGGGCCTTCAGCGGCTGGATTCGACCGACAAAAAGCAAAACGATTGCGTCGGCCGCAAGGCCGTGTCGGCGCCTTGCCGCCGTCTTATCTCCCGGGGAGAACTGATCAAGGTCCACGCCAGGGTGCACAACTGCCGTCTGATCCTCGTCGGCGCCGTAGAGCACCTGCAGATCGAGGGCTTCAGACTCCGTATTCGCAATAAGGCGGTCAGCTGAGCTCACCACTTGTTGCTCACCAAGAACCCGCAACGAGGGTTCCGGTTGGTCGCCACTGGCCAACGAGAGATTCTTGACCTTGGCCATGGTGTGCATTGAATGGATGAGTGGCACATTCCAGCGCTCGCTGGCAACTGAGCCGACTTGTCCCGATAGCCAGTAATGAGAGTGGATGGCCTGATACCAACCCACCGGTCTACTGGCCTCCGCCCGCAGCACACCTGCGGTCAGTGCGCACAACTGTCCGGGAAGGTCAGCCTTGTCGATGTCCTGCAACGGACCGGCTTCAAGGTGGCGAACGAGTACGCCGTCGACGAGCGGAACAATTGCGGTCTGCCCGCGACCAGTCGCTCGCGTGAAGATCTCCACTTTGGTTCCTGACGCAGCAAGCCGCTTTGCGAGCTCGACGACGTAGACGTTCAGGCCACCCGCGTCACCCGTGCCCGGTTGGTCCAGGGGCGACGTGTGGGCGGACAGCATCGCGATTCGGCGGGGTGGACCTGCCAGCGGGATAGCCGAATCAGGCGTCGACGGAGCATGACGTGAATCCGTCTTCATTCGGCTGTCCCCTCATCAAACGTGGTTGCGGTACCTGAACATGGTGTCCAACTACGCCAAACGCGCGTCCGAGGGGGGATTATTCCTGGTCGAGACCCGGTGTTAGTCAGCGCCAGCTGAGTTGTAGGGCTCACCAGTCACAATGTGCACCACTCGCCTGCCGATGGTGACAGCGTGATCGGCGAATCGTTCGTAGTACCGCGAGACGAGGGTCACGTCGATTGCGGCTTCAACCCCGTCCTGCCAGTCGTCGGAAAGCACCGCCCTGAACAGTTGACGATGCAGAGAATCCATTTCGTCATCAATTACCGCGAGCTGGATGGCGGCATCAACGTCGCGGGTTGTCAGAACATCGCCAGTTCGCTGCACGATCCTTTCAGCAACCTCACCCATCTCGGTGACGACTCCACGCAATTCGATCGGAACCGCGCTTGCTGGGTAGCGCATCCTCGCTGCTTTGGCCACGTGGACGGCAAGGTCGCCCATGCGTTCGAGTGAGGCCGAGATGCGAAGTCCGGAAAGGAGCACTCGCAGATCGGTGGCAACGGGGGCTTGCAGGGCAACGAGTTGTAGAGCCTGCTCTTCCAGGTCGTGAGCAACCGAGTCGATCTCTTCGTCACCGGCGATCACCGTTTCGGCGAGTACGAGGTCGGCATCGAGTAGGGAAGTGGTCGCCTTGATCATCGCGCTATTCACCAGCCTCGTCATATGAACGAGAGCTTCGTCGAATTGCTCGAGTTGTTCGTGGTACGCACTACGCATAGTTGTTCACCCTAGCTGTGGAGCATCAATACTGAGCTGACCGGGCTGCACGCTAATCGAAAAGTGAACCGGACCCGTTGCGAATAGGTGAACGGCAGGTTGCCGAAAGTTGTACATCGCCTTCACCGGTGCGGGGTACGCAACGGCCCACCATATGCTTGCTGTGTGGCGACACTGGTTGACCTCGCGATTGCACTCGGGGTTGGCGCCCTCCTAGGGGTGCTCGGCGGGCAGTTCGTTTCCGACCGTCGCCGAGCCCGATTGGCACGAGAAGCTGGCGCGGGTACTGATGCTCGAAGCTTGTTGCTGGCCGACATTCAGAGGCTTCTCACTGGTGTTCCTGGTGCGGCGGTGCTGGCGGACACGGTCAGTGGCCGAGTCCTAGTCGCCTCTTCCGACTCTTACGCGATGGGCCTGGTAGTCGGCGAGCGGATCGCGTTCGACAGCGTTTTGTCGATGATCAACTCGGTTCACCGAACTGCAGGGATTCGAGAGACAACGGTTGAAGTTCGCCGCCCGCCCTACGCCGCCGGACGCATTGAACTGCTTGTCAGGGTAGCGCCAGTCAACGAGACGATTACGTTGGTTATTGCCGAAGACATCTCCGGCGAACGCCGAATTGAAGATGTTCGCCGCGATTTCGTCGCAAACGTCAGTCACGAGTTGAAGACTCCGGTCGGTGCGCTGTCGCTGCTTTCGGAAGCGATTCTGGAGGGGGCAGACGAACCTGATGAAGTCCGCCACTTTGCCGGCCGGATGCAAATCGAAAGCGCTCGACTCTCCCACCTCGTTACGGACCTCGTTGACCTGTCTCGGTTGCAGGGCGATGACCCGATGCAGTACGCGAAGGAGGTCGATATTGACGAGGTGCTTGGCGAGGCCGTCGACTCGATGCGGACGAGTGCACAGGCCAAGGAGATCGAGATTGTCATCGCGGGCGACCGCCACGCGAAGGTGTTCGGAGTTGAAGGTCAGCTTGTGACTGCCGTACGCAACCTACTGGCGAATGCCGTTGCCTATAGCGGTGAGCAGACTCGCATCACGTTAGGGTGCCGTGTCGCGTCGGCGCATTGTGAAATCACCGTGACCGATCAGGGGATGGGTATCCCATCCACCGAACTTGATCGGATTTTTGAACGTTTCTACCGCGTTGACCAAGCGCGGGCGCGCGATACCGGCGGCACCGGGCTTGGGCTTTCGATTGTGAAGCACGTGTGCCAGAACCATGGTGGAAGCGTGTCAGTGTGGTCGGTGGAGGGCGAAGGAAGCACCTTCACCCTCCGGCTGCCAACCCTTGGACGCTCGATCCCTGCAGCGGAGATGGCCGCACTGACCCAGGCCGAAGTTGATCCCTCAGATCCTCATGACGAAGCCACCCGATCGGAACCGCAGCGGCCGCACAAACGCATATTGTTTGGCAACTTTCCACATCGCGCCACATCCGAAGCCAACAAGACCGAAGAAAAGACAAAGGGAGAACCAGTCACGTGACCCGCGTACTCATTGTTGAAGACGAAGCGTCATTCAGCGACGCCCTATCGTTCATGCTCAAGAAGGAGGGGTTCGAGGTTGCGGTCGCAGCTGACGGAAACTCCGGGCTCGATGTCTTTGCGCGTCAAGGCGCTGACCTTGTGTTGCTCGATGTCATGTTGCCGGGGATCTCTGGCACCGAGGTCTGCCGCCAGCTTCGCCAGACCTCTAAGGTGCCGATCATCATGCTCACTGCAAAAGATGGTGAGATCGACAAAGTTGTCGGCCTGGAACTCGGTGCCGATGACTACGTGACGAAGCCGTTCTCCAGTCGTGAGTTGGTTGCCCGTGTTCGCGCGGTGCTGCGTCGCCAGTCGACGATTGAGGATGTCGATCCAGGTTTGAGTGAACTCAAATCCGGCCCCGTCGTGATGGACGTGGATCGCCACATCGTCACGGTGGACGGCGAGGAAGTGAAACTCCCACTGAAGGAATTCGAACTACTTGAGTTGCTCCTGCGCAATGCGGGACGGGTACTCACTCGGACGCAGTTGATTGACCGGATTTGGGGATCGAACTACGTGGGCGACACCAAGACCCTCGATGTGCACGTGAAGCGAATCCGTTCCAAGATCGAACCGGATCCGGCGCATCCCCGCTATTTGGAAACGGTTCGAGGGCTCGGCTACAAGTTCAACTGACGGCCCAACAACGGCACACTCAATAAATGGCAGGTGCGTTTGGCAGGTCGGTGGGCTAGCGGGTTGTCGCGGTCACTGACGGCTTGGCCGTCGAGGTTGGGGTCGCGCTAGCGCTTGTGGTCGCGGTCGCGCTTGCTGATGCGGACGGCGACTGTGATGGAGCCGCACTGCCGCCAGTTCCGTTTGGGCTGATTCCTGCGTAGATGCCCTCGGAGGGAACCACCAATACCGAGCCTGTGACAGCTCCGGCCTTGGCAAATGTGAACGTCGTCTGGATGTAGTTCGACTGGGGGACGAGTGCGCCATTCAGGTTCACGAAGAGGTTGCTGTTGTAGGCGGTACGCGTCACGGAGAGCTTGGTGAGCGGAATCGTCGCGCCGGTAATCTCCACACTGGCCTTCGGGACGGTGGTGACTGATGCCAGCGCATCGGGCGTTTGACCGGTGTTTACGAATGTGGCACTCAGGGTGAACGCTGCGGGATTCTGCGGGCTGCGCACCCACACCGCGCTGCGGATTTGGATGGCTCCCACCTCGGTGCTCAGCCCGTCGCCAGACGGTGGTTGGTTGCTGGTTTGGGCAGCGAAACCGTTGAAGCACCCTGCAAGCAGGGGAACGGCAGCGATACCTGCTGCTAGGACGGCGATGCGTTTGCCTGATCCGCGGCGACTGATCCGATTCACGGCGGGAAGCCTAGCGTGTCCACGATTCGGTAGTGACATGCAAACCTCCCTTAAAGGTGATTTTGCAGCGCGAGGATCGGGGCAATTACCGCGTGTTACCCTTATGTAGCACGAAAGGGGCAATCTGCCACATGTCGTTCTCTGTTGGTGACACCGTCGTCTACCCACATCATGGCGCAGCACTTATCGAGTCAATCGAGCAACGCGTTATCAAGGGTGAGAAGCGTGAATACCTTGTTCTTCGGGTTGCTCAAGGTGATCTGACCGTTCGTGTTCCCGCCGACAATGTTGACCTAGTCGGCGTTCGTGATGTGGTGAATCAAGAAGGCCTCGACCGCGTTTTCAGCGTTCTGCGCCAGCCTTACACGGAAGAGCCAACAAACTGGTCTCGACGCTACAAGGCAAACCTCGAAAAGCTCGCCTCCGGTGACGTGATCAAGGTCGCCGAGGTTGTTCGCGACCTCTGGCGCCGTGAGAAGGATCGCGGATTGTCCGCCGGTGAGAAGCGAATGCTGGCGAAGGCTCGCCAAATCCTGGTCAGCGAACTCGCCCTTGCCGAACAGACAAATGAGGACAAGGCCGAGAGCCTGCTCGACGAGGTACTGGCCTCCTAACCAGCGACGTCAGACTTCATGACCCACTTGAACGGCGATCGATCACTGCGATCGGTCGCCGTTGTTGTTGCAGCAGCCGGTCGTGGCGAGCGGTTCAGGGGCTCGAAGCCGAAGGCGCTTGAGGAGATTCTAGGAGTGACCCTCCTTGGTTACTGCCTGGACACGATCTCGCAGTTGCCGGAACTTGGTGCCGTCGTAGTGGCGGCACCGCCAACCCACGTCGATGAGGTCACTGAGCTCTGCTCGCGATTGACCAAACCGCACGCCGTTGTCGTATCTGGCGGGCAAGCTCGACCAGAGTCCGTGTCCAATGCCCTCGCGGTGCTGCCGGACGGAATTGACGTTGTGTTGGTCCACGACGCGGCTCGAGCCTTCACTCCAGTCGAGCAATTCCTCGCTGTGATCGGCGCGGTGCAAGCGGGAGCGGCTGCTGTGGTTCCCGGGCTCGCGGTCGTGGACACGATCAAGGAAGTTGACGAGTCCGGCTATGTCGTCCGCACAGTCCCGCGTGACTTCCTTCGGGGAGTGCAGACGCCGCAGGGCTTCGACCGAGCGACGTTGGTTGCAGTTCACGGAAATCCGGATCTTGCCGATGTCACCGATGACGCGGGGATGGTTGAAGCCGATCGCGGTCGAGTTCTGATGATTCCCGGCCACGAAGATGCTTTCAAAGTGACGACACCATTTGATCGATTGGTCGCACAAGCAGTGGTGGAACGCCGTAACGGTGCGAACTAGCGCCAGACTGTCCACAAGTATCCAGCTGAAGGGTTTGAGTCGATGACTGCGAGCGATTCCTCCTCAGCGTCGATGCCGGTTGTCGGCATCGGCGTTGATGTCCATCCGATTGACCCGACCAGCGACCTGTTCCTAGCGGGTCTGCATTGGCTCGGTGAGCCGGGATTGGCCGGACACTCTGATGGTGACGTTGTCGCCCATGCCTGTTGTGACGCGATTCTGAGCGCAGCGGGGCTTGGGGATCTCGGTAGTCAGTTCGGTACGAGTGAACCGCAATGGGCGGGCGCCCGCGGGACCGCGTTGTTGGCCGAGTCTGCGCGACGTGTCCGCGAGGCGGGCTGCGACATCGGCAACATCGCCGTCCAGTTGATCGGAAACAAGCCGAAGCTCGGTCCAAGGCGTGACGAGGCACAAGCGGTGCTGTCGGACGCTGCGGGTGCGCGCGTAACGGTATCTGCCACCACTACCGACGGCTTGGGTCTGACCGGCCGCGGCGAGGGCCTCGCAGCAATAGCGACGGCAATTGTTCGGCAGCGGTAGTTCGACCGGAACGTGCTGTCGTGTGCAGGCGAACGGGTGGCGCAGGAGAGTTGTTCGCATGAGTACACCCGTTACGGTCAGGTCATGGCCGAGACACTGAGTGATGAGCAGAAGGCGCTGTTCGATGCGAAGCATTTCGCGACGATCGCCACAATAAATCCGGATGGTCAACCACAGCTTTCGGTGGTGTGGTGCAAGACCGACGGCAATGACATCTTGGTGTCGACCATCGAAGGTCGCCGGAAACACTTGAATCTCGAGCGTGACAACCGTGTGAGCATCCTCGTTCAGCTTGCAGAGAACCCGTACAAGTACGTCGAGGTGCGCGGAACCGCAGAGATGACTCGCAAAGGCGGTCGCGAACTGATCGATCAGCTTGCGTACGAATACATGGGAGCCGACCGCTACCCAGCAGATGACGACACAAACAACATTCGCATCATCGTGCGGATTACCCCGCAACGCGTTATCGCCAGAGGGGTCTAGTAGGTACCGGCTCCGGGTACCACGGGGCATCAAGCGCGTCTACTGGTGGCTAGCCGGATAGGCTCCACCCTTGTGAGTTTGCGCCTGCACGACACCTTGACGCGATCGGTGCGTGATTTCGCACCGATGACGCCGGGCGAAGTCCGGATGTACCAGTGCGGCGCGACCGTTCAGTCCGCCCCACATGTTGGGCACATTCGCTCGGGTGTGGTTTTCGACCTCTTGTCGCGTTGGTTGCGGGCTTGTGGCTATCGGGTGGTGTTGTGTCGCAACGTCACCGACATCGACGACAAGATCCTCGCGCGCAGTGAGGAGCAAGGTCGGCCGTGGTGGGCGGTTGCCTCGTTCTACGAGCGGGCGTTTCAGCAGGCGTATGAAGTGCTCGGCTGCGAACCGCCGACCGTCGAGCCGAGGGCGACCGGTCACGTCACGCAGATGATCACCTTGATCTCCCGGCTCATCGAACGCGGCCACGCGTACGAGTCTGACGGTGACGTGTACTTCGACGTTCGCTCCTTCGCTGAGTACGGCGCGCTGTCGCGTCAACACATCGACGATCTTCGTCCGGCCGCGGACAGCGGGATCGATCCGCGCAAACGCGATCCACGTGACTTCGCGTTGTGGAAGGCGGCCAAGACGGCCGACGAACCGAGTTGGCCGACGCCATGGGGCCCCGGCCGACCAGGTTGGCACCTGGAATGCTCGGCGATGGCCACGACGTACCTCGGCCCGCAGTTCGACATTCACGGTGGCGGACTCGACTTGGTGTTCCCTCACCACGAAAATGAGATTGCGCAGTCACGAGCTGCGGGCGACCCCTTTGCGAACTACTGGCTGCATAACGCGTGGGTCACCACCGCCGGGGAGAAGATGAGCAAGTCGCTCGGAAACTCCCTCATCGTCGAGCAGGTGCTGACGAAGGTGCGTCCGGTCGAGTTGCGCTGGTACTTGATTGCTGCGCACTATCGCAGCAACCTGGAATTCTCTGACGAGGCATTGGCCGAAGCAGCGGCCGGCTACCGCCGCGTTGAAGGCTTCGTCACACGGGCGGCCGCTCGAGTTGAGGCGGAGGAGCCGCGATTTGAGTTGCTGCCGCCGGAGTTCGTTGACTCGATGGATGATGACCTTGGGGTTCCCGCCGCTCTGGCCGTGTTACACGAACATGTGACGTCGGGCAACACGATCATGGCTGCTGGTGACGACGTCGGTCTAGCGGCGGCGCTGGTCACCGTCCGTTCGATGCTTGATGTGCTCGGAGTCGATCCGTTGAGTGCGCCATGGAATTCAGGAGGCGCGGACGATGCTGACCTGCAGTCCGCACTCGATGCCTTGGTCTCGGCGGAACTCGTCGCACGCCAAGAAGCGCGGGCGAACAAGGACTTCGCCAAGGCGGACGAGATCCGCGATCGCATCAGCGCAGCAGGTATCACTATCGAAGACTCGGCTGACGGTTCGCGCTGGTCGCTGGCGGGTGACTCGTAATGGCGGGGAACTCCCGCCGTCAGGGGGCGATGCGAGACACGGCGGCCAAGAAGGAACGGACCGTCGGCAGCGGTGGGAATCGGCGTCAGAAGTTGGAAGGCAAGGGCCCGACTCCCAAGGCGGCTGAGCGCACCGGGCACGTTGCAAAGAAGCGCAAGGACGCTGCGGTTCGAGCCGCCGAGAAGGATTCGCGCCGGGGCCGAGGGAAGGCGCGGACGGGCAAGGGTTCTTCCGACGAGGTCATCGCCGGCCGCAACCAGGTGCTTGAAGCGTTGAACGCCGATGTTCCGGCGATCTCGTTGCACGTGCAGCGAAACATCGACGCGGATCCCCGGGTTCGTGAGGCGATGAGTCGCGCGCTGGAACGCGGGATCACCATCAAGGAACACGGTCGTGATGACCTCAGCGACCTAGTTGACGGAGTCGTGCACCAAGGAATTGCGCTGACGATTGAGCCCTATGAATACAGGGATTTGGCCGACGTTCTTGGGCTCGGGACTGACCGCCGTCCCGCACTGCTGGTTGTCCTTGACGGAGTAACTGACACTCGCAACCTCGGCGCGATCGCGCGTTCGGCGGCAGCGTTTGGTGCGACCGGATTGGTCATTCCATCGCGTCGATCTGCGACCGTCACCGCTGCTGCCTGGCGTACCTCAGCCGGGGCTTTCGCTCACGTTCCGGTGGCGATGGTCGCCAATTTGACGAATGCGCTTGAGCAGGCGAAGAAGGCCGGATTCATGACGGTCGGGCTAGCTGGCGAGGCGGACCTGGACATCACCGCCGCCGACCTCGGCAACGAACCTGTCGTCATCGTGGTCGGTAGTGAAGGCAAGGGTTTGAGTCGTCTGGTCTCCGAGACCTGCGACCTGCGGGCATCGATTGCGATCAACGACCACGTTGAGTCGCTGAACGTTTCGGTGGCCGCGGCGATCGCCATGCACAGCGTGGTGGTGGGCCGCGAGTAACTCGCGACCCATCACTTTGCCTTGCCTCAGCTGTTTCTTGCCTTCAGTTGTTCGTCGCCTTCGGCTGCGTCAGGTCATACAGCGTCGTGCCATCGATGGTCTGGGCCGTGTAGTTCTGCTGAACCCAGGTTGAGATCGATGAGGACGTTCCTGACTGCCCGCCAGGGCCGCCGCCGGATCCACCGATGAAGTAGTGGATCTTCCCCTGCGCGACGAGTTGTTGGAACTCACTCAAGGTCGGTGACGGATCACTTCCGTTGAACCCACCGATCGGCATCACTGGATCTTGCGTCGCGAGTTGGTAACCCGACGCGTTCTGTGAACCGATGGCCGCAGCTACCCAGGTGTAGTTCTGCGCATCCTGTTGAAGCATTGCCGTCACGGTTGCACTCGGGTTACTACCGGAAAGCAAGCCGCCCGCGCCACCTTGGCCTCCGGGCCCACCCTGTGCTGCCGCGCCATTGGGTCCCGTGGCCGTACCAGGAGCAGTTTGTGTCTGCCCCAAACCCTGTGGTGGCACTCCCGGGAAGCCCTGCGCCCCCGTTGGGGGTGCAAATGGGAGCGCGCCGGTTCCGGTGCCGGTTCCCGGTGGACCGTTCAGGGCACCCGGCCCACCCTGTGCTCCAGGTCCGCGCATCCCGCCGGGCCCGCCCATGCCGCCAGCGACGGCCGGGCCAGCGGTCGGAATTGAACCGCTATGGGCCGTCGTTGCCGTCTGGACTGCGTAGGCAGTTGGCCCTGCCAGCGCGACGATGATCGCGGCGGCTGCGACCGCGAGCGCCGCTCGCGCCGGTAAGTAGCTGACGGCCGCAAAGGCCATTGCCAATACGATTCCGGCAACCAGCACGAGCGGTGCCAGCCACGGAAGGAAGTCGCTGCTGCGGTTGAGCAGCACGAACGCCCAAACAGCGGTCACCAACATCGCGACCGCGAGAGCGGCTCCAGCAGCGACGCTGTCGCGCCGTTCCCACAGCAGCACAGCGCCGATTCCGACAACCGCGCCGATTGCCGGAGCGAGTGCGACGGTGTAGTACGCGTGGAAGATTCCTTGCATGAAGCTGAAGGTCAGCACGGTGACTGCCAACCAGCCACCCCAGACCAACAGCGCGGTGCGAGTCGAATCGGTTCGCTTTGCGCGACGGGTCAGCCAGAGTCCGGCAAGGCCCAGAATCACTGCTGCCGGAATCAACCAGGCGACCTGGCCGCCGATCTCGGAGTTGAACATGCGCCCGATTCCGGTTTCACCCCACATGCTTCCGCCGGGTCCACCTGCTCCACCGGGGCCACCTGTTGCGCCGCCGCCGGGGGTCACGCTGCCGACCTCGTTGCCGGTCAGTCGGCCAAGGCCGTTGTAGCCGAGGACCAACTCCATGATGCTGTTGGTCTGCGAGCCGCCGATGTAGGGCCGCATTGAACTGGGCATGAGCTCGACAATCGCGATCCACCATCCGGCAGAAACGAGCAATGAGAGGCCAGCCGCCAGCAGTTGAAGGAACCGCGTCCGAAGGCGATTCGGAGCTACGACGAGGTACACGATTGCGAGCACTGGGACGATGAGCAGCGCCTGCAGCATCTTTGTCAGGAAGCCAAATCCGATGAGAGCCCCAACCGCGACGAGCCACCACGTGCTGGCCTTCTCGCAGGCACGGGTGAAGGCGTAGACGGCCGCGACCAGTAGCAGCACGAGCAGGGCTTCCGGATTATTGAACTTGAACATGAGGACCGCGACTGGCGTGAGGGCCATGATCGCCCCGGCAAGCAGTCCGGCCGTTGGTGCAGTCCAACTCGGTGCCGCGACTTCTTGCGGCTGCCCGTCGTCATCAAATCGCATGACCGTTCGCAGGTTCATAGCCCGGCGAACGGTTGCGTAGAGCAGACCCACGGTGCCGACACCCATCAGAGCCTCGGGAACGAGGATGCTCCAGCTGTTGAGGCCGAAGAGTTTGACCGAAAGCGCCATGATCCACAGCGAGGCGGGCGTCTTATCGACGGTGATCGAGTTCGCCGCATCGGATGAGCCGTAGAAGAAGGCCTCCCAGTTCACCGAGCCCGCCTGCGCAGCGGCGGAGTAGAAGGAGTTCCCCCACCCGGACGCACCGAGATTCCACAGGTAGAGCACCGCTGTCACCGCGAGGAGTGCCAGGAGTACCGGACGAACCCAGCGGGGGTCGGACTCCTTCCCGCACAAGAACCGGCGCCTACGGCTCGCGGTCGCCGGTTGATTCGTCGGTTCGGACGGAGCTGTCGTCGGAGCCGGATCAACCGGCAGTGTCGTTGTGGTCATGGTCTGACTCTGGCGAGTCCAACTGTGCGACCTGTGTGGGCTTTCTGTGCGTCTCCTGTGAGTCGTCCAGACACACCAAACGACGGCGAGTTCGGCAGTTGACGGGCGGCTGTCCCGACCCGGTGCGTGCCAGACCGCAGTGCCTGTGAGGGCTACACAGACGGGCTACCGTCCTACCGTTCGCGCTTGATGGTGACGAATGTTGGCCCTTGGTGTGCGAGGGCCTCGTCCAGCACAGTGTCCACATCAGCGAGGCTGCCGATGTGAAGCGTTTTGGCTCCGAATCCGCTGGCAATTCCTGCCACGTCGATGGGAGGGTCGTTGAAGTCCATTCCGACGAACTTCGTTGTCTCCACGTCCCCGCCGAGGAAGCCGACCCATAGATCCTTGAGTGCCCGGTATTCGTCGTTGACGAAGTAGAAATGAATCACTGGGATCTTCTGGGCAGCCGCAGTCCAGAGGGTGTGGATCGAGAACAGGCTGCCACCGTCGCCGACGAAACACACGGCATGTTTGCCCGTACCGAATGCCAGGCCGGTTGCCAGCGGCATCGCCCAGCCCAGTCCACCGCCGCGGGCGGGCCAGTGGCAGTTGCGGAATCCCAATTTGCCCGCCATGTCCTCGACGATGTCGTCTTCTGAAGAGCCCTCCGTACAAATGTGGGTGTCGCGATCGAGGCGCTTGAGGATTTGCAGGATCTGAGCATTGCTGGCGGTTGGCCCGGAGTCCGGGTATTGAGCGTCTAACGCAGCGATGTCCGGCGCAACGTCGGCAGCCGGGGTCTGGTTGACGTCAACCTTCAGAACTCGGGCGAGCGCATCGAGCGTGGCACCCAGATCGCCAACAACGGCCATGTCAACCGGCCAGTCGAAACCCAACTGTTCCGCAGCGGGACTGATCTGGATGATCTTGAGCTGTGGTGGGACGGATTCGCGGTCATGCCAGGTGAAGGTGTCGATCTTGTCGCCGAGCAGCAGGATCGTGTCGTGGTTCAGCAGGAGGTTGTAGATGTCGCCGGTTGTTGTCGGCAGTTGGCCCTTGGACGGCTTTCCAGTGATCAGCGCGTAACCTGCTGCTATCCCGACAGTGCTCGACTCGTTTAGGGACAGGATGTACTTCGCGTCTGTCTCGCCCAATGCGGCGGAAGCTTGGTTGCGCCGCGAGCGCTTTATTCTGGCCGCGACTACGTCAGTGGCAGGTACAGAACGAACGACGTGTCGCCGGGCCGGGAGTCAACGGTGATTGTTCCGTGGTGGGCTGCGACAACTGCGCTAACGATCGCTAGCCCGAGGCCCGTGCTGCCCGCCTCGCGGGATCGGGAAGAGTCGCCGCGGCTGAAGCGGCCGAACACCTCCGGTAGCAGTTCCGTTGCGATTCCGGGGCCGTTGTCGTGGACGCGGATCGCGGCCCACCGGGTGGATGTCGGGCCCGGGTTTGACGGGGAGGTGACAGTGGACAGCGTGACCTCGACGCGGGTTCCGGGTGGAGTGTGGACGCGGGCGTTCGTCAAGAGGTTCGCCAGCACTTGATGAAGGCGGTCGTTGTCTCCGTTGACCATAACCGGATCTGTTGGCAGATCCAGGTCCCATTGATGGTCGGGCCCGGCGACATGCGCGTCTCTGACGCAAGTGACGACAAGTTGCGAAAGATCGACCGGAGCGAACTCAATTGGTCGGCCGGCATCAAGTCGCGCGAGGAGCAGGAGGTCTTCGACCAGGCTCGTCATCCGAATGGACTCCGACTCAATCCGGCCGAGCGCATTTGCTGCGTCAGGGGGTAGCTCCGTATCCGCAAGGCGGGTTAGTTCTGCGTAGCCGCGAATCGACGCCAAGGGGGTGCGCAGTTCGTGGCTCGCGTCCGCGACGAAGCTGCGAATGCGCATCTCGCTGAGGTGCCGTGCAGTCAGGGCAGCCGCGACGTTCTCCAGCATGTGGTTGATGGCCGATCCCACCTGCCCGACTTCGGTGTGCGGGTCGGTGTCTCGATCCGGAACTCGGACCGCCAGCGCGACCTCACCGCTGTCCAGCGGCATTCCGGCGACCTGGGTGGCCGTGCTCGCGACGCGACGCAGGGGTCGCAGCGAGATGCTGATGATGAAGGCCGCCGCAGTTCCCGCGGCGACGAGTCCAATGATCGCGACGACGGTGATGATGATCGCTAGTTGCTGGACGGTTTGTTCGACCGGCGCCAGGGGGAGTCCGGTCACGAGCACCGAACCCTCTGGGCCGGGTGCACCGACGACTCGGTACTTCCCGAGCCCGTCGCCGAGGTCTTCGGATTTGGGTTTGCCGTTGGCGCTCACTTCCGCAAGGTCGGAGTCGGTGCTGACCGGAAGTGAGCGTGGCGTACCGCTGGAATCGAGAACGGCAGCGGCCACGACCTTCTCGTTGAGAACGATTGCGCCAATCGTTCCGGCTGCCTGTCCGGGTGCCACCAGGAACGACGGCCCTGGTGCACCAAAGTCATCGGGGTCGCGGCGGTCGTCAGGCGAGCGGTTTGATTCCGTGCGTGCGCGATTCACCGCTGCGGTGAGCTGGTCATCGAGTTGACCCACCAGGAAGCGGTCGAGGGAAACGACCGTGAGGATGCCGACGGCCGTGACCGTGATGGCCAGCAGTGCCACGAGGGCGACGACGAGTCGGGTGCGCAGCGTCCAGCGCGACGGCGATAGCCGACGGCGGGAGGTTGCCCGGGCGGGCAGTGTTTGACTCATTCGGTGGGCTTCAAGACGTAGCCCGCACCACGCATCGTGTGGATCATGGGGGTGCGACCGACATCGATCTTCTTGCGCAGGTATGAGATGTAGAGCTCAACCACATTCGCTTGGCCACCGAAGTCGTAGTTCCAGACTCGGTCGAGGATCTGCGCCTTACTCAGGACTCGCTTCGGATTGCGCATGAGATAGCGCAGCAGTTCGAACTCGGTGGCGGTGAGCGTGATTTCCTCACCTCCGCGGCTTACCTCGTGGCTGTCTTCGTCGAGGGTGAGATCACCGACGCGCAGGATCGACTCGGGTGCGGGAGCAACGGTTGCCGTTCGACGAACGAGGCCTCGCAATCGGGCTACGACCTCCTCCAGGCTGAACGGTTTGGTGACGTAGTCATCGCCACCTGCGGTCAAGCCAGCGACACGATCTTCGACGGCGTCCTTGGCGGTGAGGAAGAGGACGGGGACCTGAGGCTGGGTATCGCGCAGTCGGGAGAGGACCTCAAGTCCGGTCATGTCCGGCAGCATCACGTCGAGCACCACGGCGTCCGGGTCGAACTGGCGCGCAGTGCGGATCGCGGACATTCCGTCATTGGCGGTCTGGACTTCCCAGCCTTCGTACCGCAGGGCCATTGCAAGCAAATCGGAAAGAGTCTTCTCGTCATCAACGACGAGCATGCGGATGGCTCCGCCGTCAGCGCGGCGGAGTTCCGGACGTTGTTGGGCGGCGGTGGACGGTGGCGACGTAGCTGCGCTCGACATCATGAATCCGATCGTGGCGGGCTTTGCTGTGAAGTATCCCTGCCCATTCTGTGTGTTTCCTGTGAAGCGCCTGTGGTCGGTCTCCGGATCACGTCCTGCTTCGGTGAATCGCGGGTGGGCCCTTGCCGCGCAGGATTGGGGTCACTTGTTGGCGCTCTAGCAACCACAAGTGACCCCAATCCTGCGCGGGCGCTGCACGCGGCGCTGCGGCGCAAGGATCCACAGCGACGCCACAGGTCGAACACATCTGCGATACAGCCTGGCTCAGCAGTGTGCAGTCATGAACAGAGAATCGATCACCACAACCGACGTGCGCGAACGCGTAGACACTTCGCGAAGCACAGTGACACTTGAAGTCGTTGTCCCGGTATTCAATGAGCAGGTCGCGCTCGGACCGAGCGTTCACCGACTCCACCAGTACCTGAGCACGCAACTTCACTACCCGTTCCTCATCACGATCGCTGACAACGCGAGTACCGACGACACGTTGTCGATTGCGGAGGATCTTGCTGCGCTGCTCGATCACGTGCGAGTTGTCCACCTGCCGGTGAAGGGTCGCGGTGGTGCACTCAAGGCGGTGTGGGGCACGTCGCGGGCGGAGGTCTTGGCCTACATGGACGTGGACCTTTCGACCGACCTCACAGCCCTGCTGCCGTTGGTTGCGCCGTTGATCTCTGGTCACTCTGACGTGGCCATTGGCACAAGATTGGCCCGCGGGTCGCGGGTATCCAGAGGTCCCAAGCGAGAGTTCGTTTCCCGCGGCTACAACCTGTTGCTACGTGGAACGCTGGGTGCGCGGTTTTCCGATGCGCAATGCGGATTCAAAGCGATCCGAGCGGACGCGGCGGAGCAGTTGCTGCCGTTGGTGGAAGACACCGGTTGGTTCTTTGACACGGAACTGCTGGTACTGGCTCAGCGGGCAGGATTGCGGATCCACGAGGTTCCGGTCGACTGGGTTGACGATCCGGATTCGCGGGTGGACATCGTTGCAACCGCTGCTGCCGATGTGCGCGGGATCATTCGGCTTGGATCGGCGCTCATACGCGGTCGGCTCCCGTTGGCCGACGTTCGGGCGGCGCTTGGTCGGGGAACGGCGCCTTCGCCAACCACAGGTGTCTCACCGAGTCTGTTCAAGCAGGTACTGAGGTTCGGAGTGATCGGGATTGCGAGCACTGTCGCCTACCTGCTGCTCTTCTTGATGTTCAGTTCTGTTGTCGGTTCCCAGGTGGCAAACGCCACTGCCCTTCTCATCACTGCAATCCTTAACACTGCGGCGAACCGTCGTCTGACGTTCGGCGTGAGCGGGAGTCAACAGTTGAGCCGTCACCACGGCCAGGGGTTGCTGGTCTTCGGATTCGCGCTGCTGATCACCAGCGGGTCGCTCGCAGTGTTACATGCAACAGGCAATCAGTCCCAGGAGGTCGAAGTTGCCGTGCTGATCATTGCGAATCTGGTTGCGACGCTGTTCCGGTTCCTTGCGCTCAAGCACTGGGTGTTTCGCAGTAAGCGCCAACTGCCCCAGCAACAACAGGCCAGCCAGTTGGAGGCAGCAGAAGGGGCTTGATTGTTTCGCCCGCAGCGTTCTCGCTAAGGTCGGTCTCGACCGGTTGTGAATCAGCATTCTCTGGAGGCCCAGTGGCTACCTACTCTCTGCCAGATCTTCCCTACGACTACAGCGCACTTGAGCCCGCGATCAGCGGCGACATCTTGGAACTGCACCACGACAAGCACCATGCGACGTATGTCAAGGGCGCGAATGACACCCTTGATCAACTCGCGGAGGCTCGCGAAAAGGGCGCCCTCGGTGGCCTCGTGGGTCTGGAGAAGACCTTCGCCTTCAACCTCAGCGGCCACGTCCTGCACTCGATCTTCTGGGACAACCTTTCGCCAGACGGCGGGGACCGTCCCGACGGTGAACTGTCAGCCGCGATCGACGACAACTTCGGCTCCTTCGATGCCTTCAAGGCGCAACTCACGACCGCCACTACGGGCGTCCAGGGTTCCGGCTGGGGAGTCCTGGCCTGGGAACCGTTGGGAAAGAAACTTGTCATCACCCAGGTCTACGACCACCACGGAAACGTTGGCATGGGATCGACGCCGCTGTTGGTGTTTGACGCCTGGGAGCACGCCTACTACCTGCAGTACAAGAACGTTCGCCCGGACTACGTCACCAAGTTGTGGGACATCGTCAACTGGCAGGACGTCGCAACCCGCTTCAACGCAGCGCGGGGGTAGTTCAACCAAGTTTTCCTGGTGGTGGGTGTGAGTTTGACGCTGAGAGGCAAACTCACACCCACCACCAGCGGTTAACGCGACAGCGCTCGGCGGATCGTCGCCACAACGTGCGCGGGACGCTCTGTGAGGTCCTCCCAAGTGAACCGGAGAACTGTCCAGCCGGAGTTGACCAGCCGATTTTGTCGCTCGCGATCGCGCTGAAACCGTTCGGCGGTTGAGTGCCACGCCCGTCCGTCAACCTCAACTGTGAGCCGCTCGCTCTCAAACCCCACATCGACAATGCCGATCATTCCGGCGTCGTCGAAGACCTCTATGTTCGCCTGCCAATCTGGGATCTGGTTTGTTCTCAGGAGCCGATGCAGAACTCGCTCAGATTCTGCGTGGCTGCCAGACCTGGCTTCTTGCGCCAGGTTCCGTAACTGGGGGAGTCCACGGTGCTTATGCAATCGCTCGACTGCGTGGTCAAGGTCGTCCCCGGTGATCCAGCGACGCTGCAAGCTGCGGTGAAGTACCGCGCGAGCTTCGTCTAGTGCGAGCACGCGCAGCGCGTCGACGACCGCGCGCTTGCGCGCCACCAGTGGAAAGTCCGCGATCCACGTTGCCGAGGTGCGAAGTTGGTCCCGAAGGAGCACTGTGCCATCGATGGACAGGTGCCGATTGCGTGGGATCGACAGAAAGCTCAGACCATCTCCGACCCGAAACGGCTTCCCCGGAGCACCAGCAAGGTCCAGTCCGTATATCTCAAGTGCGCTAGGTCCAGTCGCCAGCGCGCGATGACCGGCCCTCATGAGGTGGGCGCGCAGCCTTGAGCGCGTGCTGTCAGGGAAGCCGTCCATGAGATAGATACCGATGACGTGATACCTGCGCCACATACCGTGCGCGATGCCAAGACTCAAAGCGATGTCGCTAATGCCGTGTTCGATCGCATCGCGTCGGGTGAAGACACCTTGGTGTGCAGCGACTTGGGCGCGAAACTGCCGGGAGAGTCTTGGGTCCGCCATGGATCAACTCTGGCCAGTGTGAACCTCCGGGTGTTCGCCCTTCGATCTGACTTGTGGATTGTCAATTGCGTGGTGGTGGGTGTGAGTTTCTCGTCTGGAGGCAAACTCACACCCACCACCATGGACTCCTGGGTTCATGGCCGCTCGGGTTGGCCGTATAGCGTGGCCCAGTGACCGCTGCCCCAGATCGGCGCGCCGTCGCAGCTGACGTGCAAGGGCAAGAAGGTGACGATCGTTGGCAAGGGCGGAACCGTTCGTGGAACGTCAAAGCGGGACGTCATCGTGCTCACGCGTGCTTGCAAGGTTCTCGCCGGAGCGGGGAATGATCTGATTTGTGGTTCCAAGGGGAGTGACGAGATCCACGGCGGGCGAGGCAACGACCGCATTTTCGGAAATGCCGGGGATGACGACCTCTTCGGTGACGCAGGTGACGATTTGGCCAACGGCGGGGTCGGCAATGACTCCCTTGAGGGTGGTTCCGGCCGTGATCGTTGTAACGGCGGGTCTGGGAACAGCTGGACGGTGAGGTCGGTCGCTTGCCCGCGCGTTGCGGATGGGCGCGAACCCGATAGTTGCTCTACTCCTGCGAAGCCGCATGGATCTGATGCCGGGGGAAGTGAATCCACTGTTCTGCCGAGCTGATCTTCGGCACGGTTGAAGAGTTGGACAAGGCCGGAATTGGGGTGCTCGTGGTGTCCGATGAAGTCCCTGGGGCATTGCGTCAACTCCCGATCGATTCGGAGGCGTCAATCGTCACTAATTTCGACGATGAGATTCGACGAGCTACCGACAGGCATCCCGAAGTTGATGGGAGGGACACCAGAATCCTCCCCGGCTAGCTGGCCTCGGCGTCAGTATGGTGAACAAATGGCTCAGACCACATCGGGAATGAATCCGGGATATGACGACACTGCGTATTTTCAACACAAGATCGCCGCGATGGGTCGCGACCGACTCGTTGAGCTAGTACCGGAAGTCCTGGCGGCGGACGCGGGTCCCGACTTCGTCTACGCCGACTATGGCTGCGGACCAGGTGCGGCAGCGGTCGACTGTGCAGCGGCGGTTTTCGCACAGGTACAAGCCCGCGACCCACTGCGAAGTCGCCTCGCGACGCTCCAAGATCAACTGGGCAACGACTGGCAGACCGTCACCAGTCGAATCCGCGACTACGGCCGGGCCGCTGCGGATTCGCAGTCGTCGATCGCATGGTCGATGTGTGTGGGTTCGTTCTACGACCAAGTCCTGCCCGCTGGTTCTGTGCACGTGGCGTCGAGCATCATGGCTGTGCATTTCTTGTCCGCTCAACCAGCAGTAACCGTTCCCCATTCCGCCTCACCGGTCGATGCTGCGGGTGGTGATGCACAGCGACTCAAGCGCAGCGCCGCCGACGACTGGTTGAACTTCTGGCGGCGTCGATCCATCGAGCTGGCCGAAGGCGGGGCAATGGTCGTTCGCCCAATCGGAAGCGACGATGGGAAGGCTCGGTCAACGGCGGTGCAAGTCAACCGCGCGCTGGGTTTGGCCGCCGACGAACTCGCTCGTGGCGAGGTCCTCGCGCAGGACGTGGTTGACTCCTACGTCATCGGCGCATACCCGCGCACAGTGGAGGAACTACGCAGCCCATTCGATGACGGTCTACTTCCCGACCTGGAATTGGTTGAGGCGTCGATGCATTTTGACGCTGATCCGATTCGGATGCGGTTTGAGGTCGATGGCGACGCGCAGAGGTATGCCCGGGATTTGACCCTGTTCGTCCGTGGATGGAGCGATACTTCGGTGCGAACCAATCTGGTGAAGCCGGGCCTCGAAGCTCGGGGAAGGTCGGCGACTCCGGCGGATGTCGAATCTGCAACCAACGAGATCTACGGACTCATGGAGCAGTGGTGGCGGGACGATCCCGACAGTCATCCGTTCCAGGCATGGACGCCAATCGTGGTTGTGCGCCGCCGATGAGTTGCCTGCCACTTGCCGTCGGCGATGACGGCGAGAACGCCCCCGTCACTCCTGTTCCATGACACTCAACTCCACAAGCATGTTGAGGAGTGTCAAACATCAACCGAAACCAGCGACAAGCATCAGCCGAAACCGTGTAACAGATCAGCCGAAGCCAAAACGTCACACATCAACCGACACAACACATCTCAAAGGGCCGACGAGGGGACTTGAACCCCTAACCGCCCGATTACAAGTCGGGTGCGCTACCAGTTGCGCCACGTCGGCAAGAAGGCTCAGAGTACGCAATCCATGGGGGAAACCGCACTCCGAGTCCCTTGTGATCTTGATTCGGCGGCAAGCCGAGATCCTGCCCATCTTCGGGCAGGTAGTGGGCCCAGATTCTGAGCGTCACCGTTGGGTTCGCGTGCCCAAGTCAAGCCGCCACCAGGTGGACCGGCTGACCAGCCTTGAGCAACATAGCCGCGTGCGTGTGCCACAGATCGTGGAATCGGGGCGACTGCTGATTCCTAGGGAGATCCGCTGCGAGCGGGTAGCTAGTCTTCAGATCGGTTGATCACCCGGCTGGCTCAGCCGACTTGCAGACGTGGAATGAGGTGTCGGGCGACATCAGCAATGAACTCCGTTGGATCCTGCTTCCCGGGCATCAAGTGGGCTGCGCTGATCCCGATTTCACCGAATCCTTTCAGTTCGTTGGCTAGCTCTCGACCGTTGTCCGACGCGGGATGCGCAGAACCGACGTACAGGATGGTCTTTTGGATTGACTCGTAGTCAGTGCCTTGCTCTTCACAGTGCTGCCTGAGAATCGCTAGTTTGCGCTCGATCGCCTCGACGCCTACTCCCCGTGTACCGGCAAACAGGTTGCAGGCGTCGCCGTATTGGGCGACCAGCCGGAGAGTCTTTTTCTCCCCCGACCCCCCGATCATGATCGGGGGGTTCGGTCGGCTCAGTGGTTGTGGGTTGTTGAGCGTCTCCGCGAGTTGGTAGTGCTTGCCTGCAAACGCGCCGTCGTTCGGGCTCCACATTTGGCGGACGATTTGAAGCGTTTCCTCTAGCCTCTCGAAGCGCTGCGACAACTCCGGGAACGGAACTCCCAAGCCGTCATGCTCGCGCTGATACCACGCCGCGCCAAGCCCTAGGGCTGCTCGGCCCCCGGAAAGGACGTCGAGCGTCGAAATGATCTTTGCCAGCAGGCCCGGAGCTCGGTAGGTAACACCGGTGACCAGCAACTGCAGCTCGACCTTCGAGGTTTGGCCGGCGAGGAATCCCAAACAGGTGTAACCCTCCAGCATTGGCTTGTCGGGTCCCCCCAGCGCCTCCATCTGAAAGTAGTGATCCATCAGGGAGAGGTTCGCAATACCGCCGTCATCCGCGAGCCGACCTGCCTTCGCAAGGGTTGCCGCGGTACTCGCTGAGCCTCCGGGGAACTCGAAGTTCACCAGGTGCACGCCAATTCGCATCTTCGCCTCCACGAGACCAAGGTTGACCCCATCGAATGGGACGGCCTCCAACCCCAGTCTGGCTAGTATCTATCGACAAACGCGAATCGAAGCGGGAAATCGTTACCCAACTCGCCGACTGCGGAAGGTTCGCTGAGGCGACAGCCAGAAACACCTGAGAACAACGGCGAAGCAGCTAGCGATTTCAGTGCACTGTTTCCCAACCTCCCACGCCGAAGACTGACCTGACGTTGCGAGGTGGCCGTGGCGTTACCGCGAGTCGTCGCAGATAGGCGGAATGCTGTGGGCATGGTCGATCGGGATACCGAAGCAAGGCGAGAGCACATCCTCCAGCGGTACGACCACTACACGCAGTACCCGCTGTTTCTGCTGAGTCTGGCATTCCTCGTCGGTCTGATCATGGTCGTCGACGCCGCCGGCAAGGCCGAATACGTGGAAACGGGCCAGTGGCTGATGACGGTCAGCTGGTTCGCATTCCTGATCGACTACATAATTCGATTCGTTCTTTCGACTCATCGACTCAAGTTCGTGAGGTCGAACATCGTCCAAGGCGTCGCCGTCCTGGTGCCGCCATTGAGGATTCTGCTGCTCGGCAAAGTGGTCAAGACGATGACCAGCGGCGCACAGCGCAAATTCCGCGGCAGGGTGCGCATCTACGCGCTCTACCTGACGACGTTGACGTTGGTTGTCTCCGCCGTCCTCGTGACGATGTTCGAGCGAAACGCTGCAGGGTCGAACATCCACTCGCTTGGCGATGCACTCTGGTGGACCACAGAAACGGTCTCGACGGTCGGATACGGCGACTACTACCCCGTGACAGTCGCCGGCCGGATCGTTGCGGTCGCACTCTTCGTCAATGGAATCGCACTTTTGTCAGCCGTCACTGCAACGATTTCAGCGAAGGTTCTGGACTACGACGATTCGACGGGGAAAGACACCGGAGTAACGCTCGGGGACATTCATCAGCGGCTGGCGAATATTGAAGTTCAGCTTGGCAATCTGGTGGTACCCGTACACACCGGTGCGGAGGCGACGAACAATGAAGGCGACGCAACTACAGCTCACGGAGGAGCCACAAGCTCCTGAGCCGTCGCCTGCCCGCGAGTCAGCATCTCCCGCCGTCATGGTGGATGTTTCCGCTAGCGAACCGGTGATCGACATGACCGAATCGAGGGCGGATGCCAGCCGGGTGGAACTCCGCGGCGGGGTCGTGGATGTGACCGACCACGGGGCGGACTTCCTGAGCGCTCGCGATCGCCGCATCCTTGCCATGGAACGCCAGTGGTTTTCGAATGCCGGGTCGAAGGAAGCAGCAATCACGCGACGGTTTGGAATGACACCAACCAGATATTTCCAGGTTCTCAACGGTCTGCTGGATGATCCCCGGGCGATGCGCGAATACCCGCAAGTTATCGCGCGCTTGCGACGTCTACGAACCGCTCGGCAGCGTTCGCGCCGCCGCTATCGACGTGTACTCCGCCATCGAGGCTAGTGGTCGTCGTTCGAGTCCGGGTACTTCATGTTGCGACGTGCGGTAACCATCGGCATCACGCTCGAACTGGGTCATTGAGTCACCGATCCGCTCGGACATGCCGTCCGTCGACCGCGCCATCCGACTCCAGGCTGTATGCATGATCTCCGCAGCCATGCGTCCAAGGCGGGCAGTGTCGTGGTGGCGGTGGACGCGAACGCCCAGATCAACCTGCGCGATTGCGCGGACTCCATGTATTCGGGCAGTGTCGATCAGCAACGCGAAGTCAACGCCGTAGCCACAAGAGAACGGCAACTGTTCCAGCAGACTGCGGCGGGCTGCGTATTCCCCGGCCAGTGGCTGAATCACCCCGGCAAGCTCCGGCCAATGGAGGTTGAGTAGCGGCCGCGCAACGAGCTCAGTCACTCGTCCTCCGCCCGCGGGCATCGTCTGGCGGTCCCCGACCAGAGGGCGCTCGTAGACAGCCTTCACGAGTTGCACCTGGGGATCGGTCAGTAGCGGCCCAAGTAGCCCCACGACGTAGGAGGTCGAAAACGACCGCAGGTCCGCGTCGATGAATACCACTAGTTCGCCGGTGGTTGCTGCGACGCCCCGCCACATGGCCTCGCCTTTGCCAGTGACCGTTGGAATCTGCGGGAAGACTTCATCGCGGTGAATGACGGTGGCACCGGCAGCCGACGCGACTTTGGCGGTACGGTCCGTTGAGCCGGAATCGAGGACGACGAGCTCATCGACCAACGGGATCCCGTCGCTGACCATGAGTTCCCGACGGATCTGTTTCACAATCGTCGCGACTGTTGCTTCCTCGTTGAGAGCCGGCAGAATAACTGTCACTGAAGTGTTCGCTGCCCGCTTGATTTCGACCAGATCGGACAACAACCAGTCCAATGCCAGGCTCGTGCGTTCACGCAGAAGTTGCGTGGCTCGCGCGTCCATTTCAGAAACCCCCTTGGCAGTTAGACGGCTATTCGCGCTATCGTTGCAGTCACCTCGCGTGTTCGCAGTGGCAGTGACCACAGTCACGTATTGAGAACAGTTACCGGTTCTTCGATACATGCGAAGGGAACAATAACTGCATACAGCTCATCCAGAGGGGCAGAGGGACCGGCCCGACGAAGCCCCGGCAACCATCCGCATCGCGCGTTGTGCGCGGTAAAGAGAGGTGCCAATTCCGACCCGGACCGCAAAGCGCGGCGACCGGGACAGATGAGGAAAGGCCTCAAGATGACAGTTGAAAACCTCTCGACCACCGATATTGCGGTCGACGAGTTGGACTTTGGCCCGGCCACCGGCCTGACTTGTCGGGAGTGCGGCGCTCACTACAGCCTCGGTGCGGCATACGCCTGCATGGAGTGTTTCGGGCCACTGGAAGTCACGTACGACTACGGCACCGTCACGCGTGAACAAATTGAGGCTGGACCCGCGTCGCTGTGGCGCTACTCAGCTCTTTTGCCGGTCAGCCCGCACGCGGTAGACGAGCCAAACCTGGCACCGGGTTGGACGCGCATCGTCCACGCGCACAACCTGGCCGAAGAACTCGGCATGACCTCGCTGTGGATCAAAGACGACAGCGGCAATCCGACCCACTCGTTTAAGGATCGCGTCGTTGCGGTCGCGCAGAGCGCGGCCCGTCGGCTTGGACTCGGGACGCTGTCGTGCGCAAGCACCGGCAACCTCGCGCATGCCGTGGCGGCAGCAGCGGCCCGCGCTGGCCAGAACTCCGTCGTGATCATTCCGGATGATCTGGAAGACGGAAAGACCGTCACCACGGCGACCTATGGCGGCAAACTGCTCGCGGTTGAGGGCAACTACGATGATGTGAACCGACTTTGCTCGGAGTTGATCGGTGATCCGTTGACGAACGACTGGGGATTCGTCAACGTCAATCTGCGCCCCTACTACGCAGAGGGCTCCAAGACGGTGGGCTACGAGATTGCCGAACAGCTTGGCTGGCGCCTGCCGGACCAGGTTGTGATTCCGATCGCGTCAGGTGCGTTGCTGGTCAAGGTCGACAAGGCTTTTCGAGAGCTGATTGCGCTCGGTCTGGTGGAGGAGAAGCCGTACAAGATCTTCGGAGCGCAGGCCACAGGTTGCTCGCCGGTGTATCAGGCGTTCGAGGCGGGTCACGATGTCGTGCGTCCGGTTAAGCCCGACACGATTGCGAAGTCGTTGGCGATCGGTAACCCCGCTGATGGCCCGTACGCGCTCGACGTGGTGCGGCGGACTGGTGGGGCAATCGGGTCGGTCTCCGATGACGAGGTGGTGGATGGGATTCGCCAGCTTGCCCGCACCGAAGGCGTGTTCGCGGAGACCGCTGGAGGCGTCGTGCTGGCCTCACTGGAGCAGCTACTGGCCAGCGGAAAGCTCGATCCAACGGCAGAGACCGTCATCCTCAATACTGGCGACGGGTTGAAAACCCTGGATGCGGTGATTAACCACGTTGGGCCAACTGCGACGATTCGTCCACAGGTTTCTGACGTACGAGAGGCTTTGGCATGAGTGGGGAAGTAACTGTTCGGATTCCAACCATCCTGCGCACCTACACCGGAGGCGAGGCGGAAGTGACGGTTGATCCGTCGACGACGGACGCCGGGGAGACCTTGGCTGGGGTGTTGGATGCGCTCGAAGCGAACTACGCCGGAATCAGGACTCGCATCCTTGATGATTCGGGTGCGTTGCGTCGGTTCGTCAACGTTTACGTTGGCGACGAGGACGTTCGTTTCGCTGAAGGGCTCGCGACTGCCACACCGGCCGGAACCCAAATCTCAGTCATCCCGGCTGTTGCCGGCGGCTAGTCCGTTCCATCGCCTTACCTCGCGTCGCGGCGGCCGCTGCTTGTAGTTTCGTGATCTGCAGACCACGTGACTAGTGAGGAAACACGATGATTCGGCGCGTACCTACTGTTGCCGCAACTGCTGGTGTCGCCCTAGTCGGCGCGATGTTGGCCGGATGCGGTGGATCCAACCCACCTGCTGACCCGTCGTCCTCATCGTCCAAGTCTTACGCACCCGGCGGTCTGACATCGACGAACCTGGTGATGACAAATCCGGGCGCCAAGGGTGGCAAGGGGGTCATCACCGGCACCCTGCTCAACAATGGCGAAACCGGAGAGATTGTCTCGGTCAGTGCGCCGGTCGCGACCGGCTACGAACTGCGCAACGGGAGCTCCAAGGTGAGTGGGATCCCCGTTCCGCCCAATGGCGCGAAACCGTCGGTCACGCTGACCGCGTCGGGCTACAACATCGAACTGACGGGCGTCGATCTTTCGATTGATCCGGATGGCCAGATCAGCGTATTCCTCGTCACCAGCGCCAAGCAGCAGTCGCAGGTGCAAGTGAAAATCAAGTAGCAGTGCCTTTCTGAATGACGTCGTTCGTGGCGTCCGCTGCGTGATCACGCCGAAATTCGGTCGTTCTTGGTGGGAAAATCCGATTCACTACTTGCACTCTCGACCCGAGAGTGCCAATAATGGGCGTTAGCACTCTCCATGTGAGAGTGACAATCAGCTGACTGAAGGTGAGGGTCAGTGGGCGGCGTGAAGGGATCGCCGTACTGCTGGTCCGTCCGTCGCGGGCACCAACAGTCACCCAACCATCCGTATTACCGGAGGTAATCACACGATGGCGAAAATTATCGCTTTCGATGAGGAAGCCCGGCGCAGCCTCGAGCGTGGCATGAACCAGCTCGCGGATGCCGTCAAGGTGACGCTAGGACCGAAGGGTCGCAACGTCGTCCTCGAGAAGAAGTGGGGAGCTCCCACAATCACCAACGATGGCGTGTCCATCGCCAAGGAAATCGAACTCGAAGACCCGTACGAGAAGATCGGTGCGGAACTTGTCAAAGAGGTCGCCAAGAAGACTGACGACGTTGCCGGTGACGGCACGACGACAGCAACCGTGTTGGCCCAGGCACTCGTTCGCGAAGGCCTGCGCAACGTCGCAGCCGGATCGAACCCGATGGCACTCAAGCGTGGCATCGAGCAGGCAGTGGAAGCGGTCAACGAGCAGTTGCTGAACGCAGCCAAGCCGGTCGAAACCACCGAACAGATCGCGGCAACCGCATCGATCTCGGCGGCAGATCCGGAAATCGGCAAGGTCATCGCCGAGGCGATGGACAAGGTCGGCAAGGAAGGTGTCATCACCGTCGAAGAAAGCAACACGTTCGGACTTGAGCTCGAGCTCACCGAAGGTATGCGCTTCGACAAGGGATACATCTCGGCCTACTTCGTGACCGATCCCGAGCGTATGGAGACGGTTCTGGAAGATCCGTACATCCTGATCGCGAACTCCAAGATCAGCGCGGTCAAGGACCTGCTGCCGATTCTGGAGAAGGTCATGCAGTCCGGCAAGCCGCTGATGATCCTCGCTGAGGACGTTGAAGGCGAAGCCCTGTCAACACTGGTTGTCAACAAGATTCGCGGCACCTTCAAGTCCGTTGCCGTCAAGGCACCGGGCTTCGGTGACCGTCGCAAGGCCATGCTGCAGGACATCGCGATCCTGACCGGCGGCACTGTGATCAGTGAAGAGGTTGGCCTGACGCTGGAAGGAACCGATCTTCCGCAGCTTGGTCACGCCCGCAAGGTCGTCATCACCAAGGAAGAGACGACCATCGTTGAAGGCGCTGGCGATGCTGAGCAGATCACTGGACGGGTCAACCAGATCCGCGCTGAGATCGAAAACTCGGATTCGGATTACGACCGCGAGAAGCTGCAGGAACGTCTGGCCAAGCTGGCCGGCGGCGTTGCGGTCATCAAGGCCGGAGCCGCAACTGAGGTTGAGCTCAAGGAGCGCAAGCACCGCATCGAAGACGCAGTGCGCAACGCCAAGGCAGCCGTTGAAGAGGGAATCGTCGCCGGTGGCGGCGTGGCTCTGATTCAGGCTGGTGCGGTGGCATTCGAGAAGCTCGATCTGACCGGCGAAGAGGCCACTGGTGCCAACATCGTCAAGGTTGCGATCGAAGCCCCGCTGAAGCAGATCGCGATCAACGCTGGTCTCGAAGGCGGAGTTGTTGCCGAGAAGGTTCGTAACCTGGAACCAGGTTGGGGCCTTAACGCTGCGACTGGCGAATACGTCGACCTGATCAAGGACGGCGTCATCGATCCTGCCAAGGTGACTCGTTCGGCGCTGCAGAACGCAGCTTCGATCGCGGCGCTGTTCCTCACCACCGAAGCCGTGGTTGCCGACAAGCCTGAGAAGGCTGCTCCGGCGATGCCAGGTGGCGACGGCGGTATGGGAGGTATGGATTTCTGACAAGTCAGAAATCCATACCGATTAGCCGACACCAACAGGGTGGGGCTGTTCCTTCGGGAACAGCCCCACCCTGTTGGTCTAAAGGCTCCGCACGGAACGTGTCGTGGTGGGTGTGAGTTTGGCGCTCAGAGGCAAACTCACACCCACCACCGAAAGTGGTTGACCCGGGTTGTGCCGCATGGGCGCGCGCGCACTACTGCCTGGGCACCTTCGAGGCGTAAGCGGTCAACATGCCGCCGAAATTCACCGACCCCCAGCCCGACGCCGAGTCGTAGCCGGGAACGGCAGTGCAGCAGCCGGTGCCGTACAGGTCGTTGTTCCCTTCGATGACATCGTGGAAGACGCCTTGGCGCGCGGGTGACGCGGCCAGCGAATAGAGCATGGGATTCATCGATCCGAGCCGTAGGTTTGGCTGCGACTGCTTGCGCAGCTGCTGCAACATCGTGGCCGTCGCCGCCGCGTAGCCGGGTGCGGTCGCGGAGGTTCCACCGACGACCTGCATCTGGCAACTTCCGTTGTTCTTGCAGACCGGAATTGGGCCGAAGTCTGCTGGTTCTGCCACCAGTGCGATGTCTGGAGTAATGCGGTTGTTAGGTCCGGGAATCGCACTTTGGTACCAAGGCTTGGGCAGTCTGCTGACTTGTGCCCCTCCACCCGCTTGTTCCTGGGAGGGGCTGTTGTTCCAGACGACCTCGGTTGTGGCGTCGCCCGCCGCCGCGAATTGGGTGCCGCCCAGCGCCGATGCGTAGGCGGACGTTCCCGGGTACTGGTTCTTCTGCGCTTTGGTTGCGGGGTAGCACCCAGAGGATCCGCTGTCACCAGCGGAGGCGACGGTTGTCAGTCCGCTCGCTGCTCCGGCGGAGAGCACCCATTCCATCATCGTGAGTTCGGACTGGCTCAAGTTGTCTTCGCAAACGCTGATGCTGGTGGAGAGAATCTCCGGCCCGTTTGGCTGGTAGGAGTCATTTACGGCCTCATTGAGGGCGAACAGCATCGAGGTGTACGGGTCAAACTGATAGGTACGTATGCCATCGAGGTTGGGTGCCAGCAACCCGGCAGCAACGATGTCGAGCGTTGACTCTTGCGCTTCGTCACCGAATACCTCTGGATTTGCATCAGCGACGACCTGGTTTGTCACCGGTGGGATATCGACCTTGAAGCACTTTTCAAACAGTTGGATCGCGGGTTGGGAAAGTTGATCGATCTCCAGCATCGCGAGCGAGATGCCCTGGCCGGTGTTCCCCTGCGAGTAAATGCCCTCAAGTCCGTAGTACTTGCGCAGCTTCGCAGTGAGCGAAATCGACGTGGGACAGGGCGGCAACTCGTTCCTCGATGGTGGTGTTGGCGTGGACGTGCCCGAGGGTATTGATCGAGTGAATCCGGCGACGTTTGTCGCGTACGCCGAAATCGAGTTGGGCACTGCAACTTTGGCTGGAGGTCGAATGACCTTTACCCCGTCGTCGTCCACTAACCGAAGGTCGATGTCGAAGAAGTCCTCGGCGTCCTTCACCGACATCTCTCCGGTGATGATTGATCCAGTTGGGTCGAGGTCGCCCGTCATCCCCGCTTGCTGCAGTTTGCTCAACGCTTGTTGGGCGTTGTTCGGATCAGCGCCGTACCGGGACTTGATCTCTTGCGCACTAAGCGGGGCGAGGAACTGGGCGTTGTTTGGATCAGCGGCGCTGTCTGCGGCCTGCGCCAGGCCGTCCTGATTGCGATTGAGCCCGACTGCGATCGGAACGCGCGCGTCATCAGGCGCTTCGTCGCCCACAGGGGTTGCGCACGCCGTGGCAACAAACAGGGCTGGGATTACGACGGCAACCCAGCGCGACCATTTGTGGCCTGTGCGTCGGGCACGCAATCCCATGGTTCTCCTGTGAACTCGCCGTAGATCTGCCAAGTGTGGCGATCATACGAGTCCGCTCCACGGGAGTCTCGGTTCCTGAACTGCCGCGTCTGCGCACGAGTTGTTCGAACTTGGGCGGCCAGTGGGAAGCGTTGACTGCGCGTGGACGGCACAATCAAACGGGTGCAGAGTGTTTGGGACGCCGTCTGGCCGATGGCCGTTGCCGGTGCTCTGAGCCCATCGATCACAGTGATTGTGCTGGCGCTGCTGATGCGTCCGGATCGTCCCCGGGTGCGGGCGCTCGCATTCTGGTTCGGAACCGTGCTTGCGATGTTCGTGTGGGCGATCTTGGTGTCAAGCGCCATGTGGGGTGTCGTTCAGAGCACCGAACGCGACCTGCAGCGCTTCAGTCGGGTCATCGACTTCGCGGTTGCAGTGCTGCTGCTCGCGTTTGCGCTGTGGCGCCTCCTGTCGAAGCGCCGCCAGGCCGCCGTTTCACGAATCGACCTTAGCCGCCTGAGCGAAGGCGCCCTTTGGCGTCAGGTTGGGTTCGGCGCTGTCATGCAAGGTCGCAATGTCACGTCAGTGCTGCTCTTCTGTGCTGCCCAGCAACACATTGATGCCGCGCCATTGCCGCTGTACCAGCAACTCGCGTTGACCTTCGCGGTGATCGCGATTGTGACCGCGTCGAGTTGGGTTCCGATCCTGATCCCGATTCGTGCGACGGACAAACTCCATTCGCGACTTTCCCCGGCGAGGATCTGGCTCTCTGATCACACCAAGATCATCGAGGTGGGCGCGGCGCTACTGGGAAGTGTCTATCTGTTCTTTCGGGCATTTCACTAGACCGTGTTGCACCGAGCTACGCCGGGGTGACTTGGGTCGAATCTTCCCTGTGGCGACGCAGGAACTTCGGCAGGTGGGGCCTGCGCTTCTGCCTGGGAGGTCGCAAGCGTGGTGGCAGAGACCTGCCGGTCAGGTACTTGGCAACCGAGTAAATGGTTCCGCCAATCGGGACAGCAAGCAGAGCCCCGACGATTCCGAAAGTGAGGGTTCCGAAGGCAATCATCGAAACGATCGCCAAGGGGTGCAGTGACACTGCGAAGCCCATGATGAGTGGTTGCAGGATGTCTCCGTCGACGGAACCAACTATCACCGTGAGTGCGACAACCAGGATTGCCGTCAGCGGCCCTTGCGTCGCTAGCGCCACGACTGCGGCGAAGATCGTCGCGATCGGTGCACCGATCACCGGAATGAGTGCGCCGAACATGACGACCACGGCCAACGCCGGAGCCAACGGAACGTGGAGGATCATCAATCCGATGCCAACGAGCACGCCGTCGGCGATGGCGATCAAGATGATGCCGCGGGTGTAGCCAGACAGCGTCTCCCATCCTGCCTGGCCACAGTCATCAACCTCGGTGCGCACTTGTTCGGGAACCCAGGACAGCGCCCACGTCCAGATTTGCCTGCCACTGTTGAGGAAGAAGAACGCGCCGAACACACCAACCGAAGCAGCAGTGATGAAGTCCGCGGCGCTGCCAAGCACGCTCGGCACTTGCTGCGCGAACGAGACACCCTCCCCAGTGAGCCAACTCTGAGCCTTGTCTATCAGCCCGTTAACTGCAGTGTCGTCCAGGTGAAATGGACCGGTCCTCAGCCAATCCTCGATTTGGGCGATACCTGTCTGCGCGGCGCTGATCATGCTCGCGGATTCGCCGATCACAGCCTTGACCACGAATCCGAAGACCGCGATCACCAACAGCAGCATGAAGAGCAGCGTGAACACGGTGGCGAGCGCGTTTGGCATTGCTCGCGCAAGAAAGCGCTGCATCGGCCCGCCCAGCGCGGCGACCACCATAGAGAAGAAGAGGGCGATTGCCACCCCGCCCAGGTACCCAACGGCACGTACTGCAACGAAGGCACCGGTCAAGACAATCAGGACTCGCCAGATCATTCCGGCGGAGTTCTTGAGGCCCTGCGGAACTCCGATGTTGCTGAATGCCTGCATGGGAATCGTGGTCGGTGCCGCCGCGGCTGATGCGCCGCCGTCGGCAGAAGGAAGATCAGAGTCGCCAGCTTGCGCGCCCGTGTTCTCAGTCGCTGACATGGGGCGATGTTGGCAGGTTTCAGGTTGCCTTGTCGCGCTGTTGAGGGACGGAGAAGCGTCGGTTACGCAGCGGTGTTCGAGCGCTGGCCAAGAGGTGGTCGGTCACCTCAGTGAGTTGGCGGGCGATGGCGGCCGATGCGCTACCAACGGTGCCGAGCAATTCGGCGTCCAATTCCAGCAGGTCACGCAGCAGGCGATGGATATCGGTTCTCGATCGTTGATCGACTTTGGTCGCGATGCCATACGCCCATGGAATGAGATCAGCTCTGACAAACGAGTCAATGCGGGAGATCTCGGCAACGGCCCAGTCGCCGTCCTCGACTGACGCCTCAAGGTCGCGGACAAGCCGCTCAAGCGCCGCAGAGAGGGTCTGGGCGTAGTCAATCGTCTCCACCGTCGTGGTCATCGCCCTCACCGCCAATCTGCGCCTTGTCAACCCCGCGTATAGCCCTCTTACTACGCCTGAACCGGTCGAATTACAAGACCCAAATGGAGCACAGCCGGGGGCGGCGTGGTTTGCTCTGCCAATGGCAACGAGCAAGAAGCGATCGCAGTGGCAGGTTGTTGCGCGGGAAGGCCACATCACCGTGAAGACGAGTCGAATCGGGATGTTCACGATCGACGCGTCCGCGCCCATCGTCGGTGGCGAGGCAGACTGGGCAGCGGGCAAGGCGAAGCTGAAGTTCCAGGTCGGTATCAACGAGGTGACGACCGGCAACCGGTTGCTCGACCCGGAGGTTCACGCGCTGGTGAGCAGCGGCTCCGACGGGGTGCTGACGTTTGACGGTGAGGGCCATGTGTCGGACCGCGAAGTCCGGTTTGAGGGACGTGCCTGGGCTGGCAACATCGAGGTGCCGTTGGTGTTGATCGGGGAGCCGCGGGACGACGGCGGGGATGACGAAACGCGGGATGTGAAGATCGACGGCACTGCCAGATTCGAGGACATCCACGTTCCCTTGCCAGGGATGGGGCACATCAAGTCAATCGATATCGAGATTGAGGGCCTGCTGAAGTTGATGAAGGCCAGCGGTTAAGGGTCCCGACTAGGCGTCGAGGTCGTTGGCGACCGCGCGCATCACCTTCGCGATTGCCCGTGACTTCTGATCATCAGGGTAACGCCCACTACGCAGGCTGTTCGAGACATTGTCCAGGAGTTTGATCAAGTCCTCAACCACGGGCGCCATATCTTCGGCTGGCTTGCGCATGGCCTTGGCGACGCTCGGCGCCTGTTCCAGCACCTTGACTGACAGAGCCTGCTTGCCGCGCTTGCCATCAACGATCCCGAAGTCAACCCGTGACCCAGGCGTGAGCGCATCCACTCCGGCGGGTAGTGCACTGGCATGGACGAAGACGTCCTCGCCTTCGTCCGTTGCGAGGAAGCCGAAGCCCTTCTCGGTGTCGTAGAACTTGACCTTGCCCGTTGGCACGTTGTTGCCCCTCTTTGGTGAATGTGTACTGCGCGAATGATCAGCGTACCTGGGAGGGTGCGCGGCAGGTGTGGAGTTAATGCAGGAACAACAGTCCCGCTCAATGTCACGCTGTCAACCGGCAAGACGATGACCGTTCAAGCGAAGGTTGGTTAGGAATCCCGGACGTGTCTACTGCAGCTTCTTCATCTCCTCCTGGATGCGCGCCTCACTTGGCGGACCGGAACCAGGGCCGAAGGTGCTCAGCGCCATGAACAGTGCAGCAATGCCCATTCCGCCAATCGCCCAAATCGGCCAGAAGTAGCCTGCGCCCGAAAGCGCCCAGACCCCGATCAGGATGACCGACACGATTGCCCAGACGCCGAGGTAATAGAAGAAACCTCGCCTGGACTGAATGCGCTTCTCGGCAGCCTTGCGCAGCGCAGCCTCATTCGACGGTGGGGGTTGCTCTGGTGTACTCATGGCTAGAGCGTAGTCAAACCCGCCCAGAATTGCTCTTTTCCATACTCCCGTTACCCAACTACTTCGCTGAGTATCCAGTCCGCCCCAGGCGAGTGCGGAGCAAGCGCGTACCGTTGGTCTGATGTCCACCACCACTCGCCCTCCCAGAATGCGCAGTCTTGCTGATGACTTGCGTCTGCGCAGCGACACCGAACTCAGGGATTTCATTCGGTTGCGGCCCGACGCGGTTGACCCGATTCCGACGGACATGTCAGAACTCGCGGCTCAGGCATCTGCTGCGGGTTCCGTGCGACGCGCAATTGACGGCTTGTCCGCTCCGCAGTTGCGCGTACTGGCAAGGCTTGCCCACGCAGCCCAACCGACGTCCGCACGGGCAGTTCCGATCACGCCCGAGCGCCGCGAACAAGTTGTTCAGATCATCGAACAACTGTGGCTCGCCGGACTCGCCTGGGGCCCCCGGCCGGTGAGTGACAGTAGCCAAATCCACGTGGTGACATCTGCCCGCGATGCCCTCAGCGACACGATCGGCGAATCGGAGTCGGAACTCGATCTTGAGCTTCGACCGATTACCCAGTCACCGCTGCCCCTGGCAAAGACGCTTGAAGGCCAAGCGGGTCAACACGCACTCGCCGCAGTTACCACGATTTCGGCACTCACCGAACACTGGTCGGCGAACCCGCCCACGTCGCTGAAGGCAAGCGGACTGGCGGTCCGCAACTTGAACGCCAGCTCCGAATTGCTTGGCACTGATGACCTGACTGCCGCGTTCTGGATTGAACTCGCCGCGGAGGCTGGTCTGATTGGACATGAGGATTCGGCAAACCCGCACTATGCCCCCACGGTCTACTACGACAACTGGCGCCAGCTTGACCCCGGTCATCAGTGGGCGCCGATCGCCGTCGCCTGGCTGAAGACGGACCGCGACATCGATTCGATGACTGGGGGCGTCGGGGAGCGGGTCTCGGTGCTCAGTGACGATTCCGGGCAGTCGTGGCGACCTGAACTGCGGCTGGCGGTCCTGCGCCTACTGGCTGAAGTCGACAACGGGCACGTTTGCGAAATGCCATTCCTTCTGGACCACTTGGCCGAACGTCGACCCCGCACCAGAACGGACCGACTACGGGCTGTCTGCCAGACGACGCTACGAGAAGCGGATTTGCTCGGCGTTGTTGCACGCGGGGCGATCACCCCGCTCGGGCGCGCACTGATCGAACCCGGGATGCGATCAGAGAAGTTGGCAGCAACTGCGATTTCGGTCTTGCCACCGGTTGCCGAGGAGTTTGTGGCTCAAGCCGACCTCACCCTCGTTGTGCCGGGGCCTCCGAGCCCCGCCCTGCGGCGGCTACTGGCTCTGGTGGCAGATGTTGAGTCAACCGGCGGAGCGGCGGTCTACCGCCTGACCCCGGACAGCGCTGCTCGCGCACTTGCGAGCGGACTTACCCCCACTGACCTGATTTCCGAACTGAAGACTCGAAGTGCAACTCCGCTGCCCCAACCGTTGGAGTACCTGATCACCGATGCGGCCCGGCGTCAGGGCGGTGTCCGAGTCGGAGCCGCCACATCCTGGATTTCATCCGAGGACGAGGCAGTCGTTGCCGCGCTGCTGACTCATCCCGAAGCTAGGCGTTTGGGGCTCACGAGGCTGGGATCGACGGTGGTGGCCAGCACAGCGCCCGCTGACGATCTGCTGACCCTGGCTGCCGAACTCGGCCACATCCCGATGGTGGTGGGTGCCGATGGGGAATCGGTCGCCGTCACGCGGGCGGTTCACCGCGCGCCAGACCCGATGCCGAAAGACGAACCGGGAGTGGACGACATCTTTGTGAATGCGCTCGCCTCGGCTCTTCGCCGCAGCGAGGTTGAAGAACCTGCGGGGATCCACATCTCGGCGCCTCACGAACTCCCACGGATGCCGACCGCTGCAACCGCACAGGTGCTTCGTCGAGCGCAGATTGAGCAGGTGCCGGTTTGGGTGGGCTACGCGGACAACGCTGGCTCGATGAGTCGCCGCTTAGTCGACGTGGTGACATCAGATGGTGGCGCAATCAGCGCATTTGACCACAGCTTTGGGCGGATCCGAACCTTGGTGTTGTCACGGATTACCGGGGCGGTGCTAGCCGCGGACATTGACGTTGAGCAGACCGCGGCTCCAATCGCAGATGACCAGGAGCAACTGTGACTGATGGCCCGCTAATCGTTCAGAGCGACAAGACCCTCCTGCTCGAGGTTGATCACGAACTGTCTGAAGACGCTCGCCGGGAGATCGCCCCGTTTGCCGAACTCGAGCGCGCGCCGGAGCACATCCACACGTATCGGCTGACCCCCCTCGGATTGTGGAACGCCCGCGCTGCCGGGCATGACGCAGAGGGCGTCATCGATACTTTGCTGCGCTATTCCCGGTACGCCGTCCCGCACGCGCTACTGGTGGACATTGCCGACACGATGGACAAGTACGGGAGGCTTCGACTCGTTGATGACCCCGTCAACGGACTCGTCATGGTCTCCAATGACCTGTCCGTCTTGGAGGAGGTCCTTCGCTCAAAACGCACCGTCGGCATGTTTGGTGCTCGCCTGGATGACCTCACGATCGTCGTCCATCCAAGTGAGCGCGGTCATCTGAAGCAGGCTCTGCTCAAGGTTGGCTGGCCTGCCGAGGATCTGGCCGGCTACGTGGACGGAGAGGCGCACGCGATGGCGCTGGCCGAAGATGGCTGGAAGTTGCGCGACTATCAACGCCAGGCTGCTGAGGGCTTCTGGCACGGGGGATCGGGAGTTGTAGTCCTGCCCTGCGGTGCGGGAAAGACTTTGGTCGGCGCTGCGGCGATGGCACTCGCACAAGCCACAACGCTGATCTTGGTGACGAGTACGGTGTCGGCCCGCCAATGGCGCGATGAATTGCTGCGGCGAACGTCGCTCACAGACGAGGAAATCGGCGAGTACTCCGGCGCCCGCAAAGAGGTGCGCCCGGTGACCATTGCGACGTATCAAGTCCTGACCTCGCGTCGCAAGGGTGTCTACCCGCACCTTGATCTCTTCGACACCCGCGACTGGGGCTTGATCATCTACGACGAAGTTCACCTGCTGCCGGCACCAGTGTTCCGATTCACGGCAGACTTGCAGGCGCGCCGACGCCTTGGCCTGACGGCGACGTTGGTGCGCGAAGACGGCAATGAGACCGAGGTCTTCAGTCTGATCGGACCCAAGCGATACGACGCTCCTTGGCGAGAGATCGAGGCGCAGGGATGGATCGCTCCGGCCGACTGTGTCGAGGTGCGGGTGAGTATGCCCGATTCCGACCGACTGGCATACGCGACGGCCGAGCAACAGGACCGCTACCGACTCGCGGCGACGGCGAAGGAGAAGATTCCCGTCGTCAAACAGTTGATCGCCAAACACTCAGATGAACCGATCTTGGTGATCGGTCAGTACTTGGATCAGTTGGCCGAACTCGCCGAAGCGTTGGATTGCCCCGTCATTACGGGTGAGACGAAACTGAAGGATCGGCAGTCGCTCTACGACCAATTCCGTCGCGGTGAGCTACCCGTACTCCTGGTGTCCAAGGTGGCGAATTTCTCGATCGACTTGCCAGAGGCGTCGGTCGCCGTCCAGGTCTCAGGTTCGTTCGGCTCAAGACAGGAAGAGGCTCAGCGTTTGGGACGGATCTTGCGGCCGAAGCATGATGGCCGGACCGCGCACTTCTACACAATCGTGGTTCGCGACACCGTCGACGCGGACTTTGCCGCCAACCGCCAAAGGTTTCTTGCTGAACAGGGGTATCCCTATCGGATTCTCGATTCCGAGGATCTCTGAGTAGGGCGACTCATCGAGGCAACGCTGCCGATCTCCAGTTGTAATGCTGCCCCGCTGGAGCCAGCCAGGATCTCGCGGGTCAGCATCACGGTCATCTCCCCATCACAGGTTCTGGTACACAAACCCCGTCATGGAAGTCGGTGTCATGCCGCGTTGACGGGTGCCGTTGACGCGGCTCCAAGGGCGGCTGTGGAGCGATGTTGGACGCCGCGAGTGGGGCGTCCAATCGAAATCTAGCTGCCTGCAGGAACCAACCGGAACAGCCATAGACCTCGGTTCTGATCGGCTGACGCCCCCTTGGCCGTGACCGCGAGAAGGTACCCCTGCGGCGGGGTCTGCACGTTTGGGTAGGTGAAGCGGTAGTACGAGTCACTGATGGGGGCTTCGGCCAAGGGTTGCTGTCCGACGGACGGCAACCACGTCGCCTCCGCGACCTGCGGATCCACGTTGATACCGACAACATTGCCCGGGGTCACTGCGATCGTCGGGATGTCAGTGGTCGGTTTGGACTGTGCTTCGGAAATGCAGTTCTTGACCGCCTCCGACACTGATGCATCGGTTGACCAACATGTCGCCTGCCGAACCACGCTGGCCGTTCCTGACCAGACGGTGACATCAGGGGTCGGCTGGGTACACCCGGAAAGTGCGAGCACTCCAACCCCTGCGAGCCCAGCGCCCACAACCTGAAGCTTCACGATGTCTCCTCGTCTGCGTCTTCGGCCTGTTCTGCGTTCTCAGTGTCTTCGACTAACTCGACCTCGCCCTCGGCTTCCTCCGCCTCAAGTTCGCCGATGACTGCCTCAACCTGTTCGACGACTGCTTCAACCTCGACTTCGTCCTCGATTGAATCGATCAGTGCCTCGTCGGTGTCATCAAGTTCGTCCTCGGTCAGTTCAGCAGTATCCAAGCCCTCGGGCGAAAGGTCATCAACAACGAGGTCAACAACGGAAATTGGCGGGGGCTCTGGTTCTGCTTCGCTGTGAGCACCACATCCGTGATCAAGCGCGACGACGGTGCCATCAGATGGCGAAAACTCGTTGGCGCACAAGCCGAATGCCCGGCCCAACGGTCCAGTCATCGCCACGAGGAATCCGCAGGTGGAGCATTGTTGAGACGCTGCCTTCGCCATCGGTGAGTTCGGGCCGTTGTCTCCACTCACCCACCGGTCAGCGGCAGCCTCGCGGCCCTCAACCGATAAGACGCGAACTCGGCCGAGACCGAGTTCCCAGAGCACGGGTTTGAGGTCGTCATCCTCGGTGTCGTCTTGGTCCGCACCGGTGTACCCGGGAAGGAGTCGGGCGTCGTCGTGAGCAGTCGGCAACACATCGCCCACCCCGAGGTCACCGGCTTGAACGCGTTCTTCCCAGGGCACCCATTCCGGTGAGAGCAGTGACCCGTTTCCAGGCAGTAGGACTGTCTCGTTGACTGTGACGACGTCGCTGTCCGGGATGCGTGTCACATTTACGGCCCACTGCCAGCCGACGTAGCCCGGGTTGGTGCAGGCAAACAGATGAGTGGCCACCAGATCCGCTTCAGCGACAACCTGAAGGTGCTCGCCGATCGCATCAGGGGAGACATCTTCAGCGAGTACCTCACGAGCGCGATCGACTGCCGCGGCCAGTTGCGGGTCGACCACGAGTTCAACGGAATCAGTCACGGGCGCAATCATCCCCTACTGGGTGGTTCGCCCGGCAGCCTGGTAGGCGGCACGTCGTCGAGTCGTGTAGCCGATACCGACCAGTCCCATCGCCGCACCGCTAGCGCAGACCCACAACCACCATTCGGCACTGTTCGCAATGAGGGTGCTGCGGAAGAAGAGCAATACGACGAAAGCAATCGCAAATGCGATGGTCCCGGCGACTGCGGCCGTCACTCCGTCGACATCGAGCGGTTTGGTTCCCGCGGCAAGTGAATCCACGGATTCGTTGTTGCTGGTCACGGTCCAAGGCTAGCGTCGGGCGTAGGGTTACGGGCGTGGATCCCCGAACGCGTCGGGTTGCGACGCTGATCGTTCTGCTCGGGCTCGTGGCCGTCGTCGCGATCGCCGCCTTCGTCAACCGGTAACCCCCGCGCGACCTATCGCTACGGGTGCGCCTCTCCAATCGGGGGCCCAACCTTGGTCGGCGTGCCGACCGGTGCTGGAACCTGGACACCTGATGTCGACACCTTTGGCGGACTTGCCGACGAGGACGTCTTGGTCGGCGTTGGTGTAGACGATGTCTTCGTGGGCGTCGGCGTCGATGACGTGCGAGTGGGGGACGCGCTGCTCGTCGTCGGGGAGGCACTTGAACTGCTGGTGCTTGGCGTGGGTGTCGGAGTCTTGTTTGCGGTGGCCGCCCAGATCGCTCCCCCTACCAAGCCGATGAGTGCGGCCAACACGATTCCGCCAATGACCCAGCCCATGATCGAACGCTTAGGTTCCTCACCGGACGGCTCATCCGGGCCGCCGGGGGCACCGGGCACGGGGACGTAGCCGCCGGGCGGGTAGCCGCCATCGGCGGGCGGGTACGCCCCGCCCGCCGATGGCGGCATGGCTTGGGTCGGATCGATTGCAGGCTGTTCTGCCGTCGGCGGTCCTGCGGGCGGTGGATTCACCGCGGGAATGCCGTGAGGCTCTGTCGGGTCGCCGGGACCGATGGGATTCGACATACCTGACAGGCTATGCCCTGTGCCACCCAAACTCGCAAGGACCACCGGCGTTCTGGCGGCTGCGTGTCTCACCGCCAGCCTGGTCGCGTGCTCCGGCACTGCCGAGTCCGCCCCCATTGATTCAGGTTCCCCTTCGGGCCCCATCGTGGAGCCGCCGTCGTCTCCAGAAGAGGCGTGTCGGGTCACAGACCCACGGCTTGACGAACTGAGTGGTCTGGCCGCTTCCACTCAACACCCTGGAATCCTGTGGACGCATAATGATTCGGGAGACGCCGCACGCATCTTCGCTTTGGATGCGATCACCTGCGAGGTTCGCGCAGTGGTGCGGCTGTCCGGCGTCAATGCCCGGGACAACGAGGCCATCGCGGTTGGACGCGATGCAAACGGCCAGGCGGTCATCTGGGTAGGCGACATCGGAAACAATGCGGCGACGTTTTCAAGTGCTCGGCTCTACCGGTTCAAAGAGCCGACGCAGATCAAGAACCAGACTCTGAGCGTTGCAGCCACAATCACGGTCAAGTACTTCGAAGAGCCGTACAACGCCGAGGCGTTGCTGGTTCAGCCGTCACCCGCCGGTCGGATGTGGATCGCGACAAAGCGCGAGGCGGCGCAGGGCGCGTACTACGAATTGCCAGCATCTGTCTGGGGCGATTCGAAGACGGTGACCGTTCGACCGGTCGGCTCGGTTCCGGCGCTGACCACGGATGCCACCTATGCGCCGGACGGGCGCCACTATGCAATTCGAACCTACTTCGGCGGAACTCAGTTCCAAGGACCGCCACCCGGATCCGATTCGGCTGATCTTGACATCGGGTACCGCGGCCAAGGAGAGGCCCTGACCTACAGCCACGACTCGCGATTCCTCTATGCGATCAGCGAAGGTCCCGGCAGCCCACTGACGAAGATTCCACTGCCGTAGCTGCCGTCGACGCAGCCGCGAGTTGAGTCGGCGTCGAGCCCGACCAGCGGACTAGAGCTGCTCGACAACCCAGTCGATGCAGGTTGTCAGGGCTGCAACGTCCGACGGCTCAACGGCGGGGAACATCGCGATGCGAAGCTGATTGCGTCCCAGCTTCCGGTATGGCTCGACGTCAACGATCCCGTTGGCGCGCAGAGTCTTTGCGACCACGGCAGCATCCACAGTGTCATCGAAATCGATGGTGCCAATGACGTTTGAGCGTTTGGCAGGGTCGGAAACGTATGGCGTGGTGAACGACGTCCTGTCGGCCCAGCCGTAGAGGTTGGCGGCGGATTCCGCAGTGCGGGCCGTCGTCCAGGGCAGGCCGCCGTTCTCGTTGAACCAGTCGATCTGTTCGGCCATGAGGAATAGGGTGGCGAGGGCCGGGGTGTTGTAGGTCTGGTCGAGCCGTGAATTGTCGATCGCCGTCTGGAGATTCAGGAAATCCGGAATCCAGCGGTCGGAGGCCTCAATCGCTGCCGCCCGCTCGATCGCGGCGGGGGACATGATCGCGAACCACAGTCCACCGTCTGAAGCGAAGTTCTTCTGGGGGGCGAAGTAGTACGCGTCGGTTTCGGTGATGTCGATTGGTAGTCCACCAGCTGCCGACGTCGCGTCAACCAGCAGCAGAGCGTCTGCGTCAGCGCCATCCACCCGCTTGGGCACAATTGCGACACCTGTCGACGTCTCGTTCTGGGGCGTCGCGTAGGAGTCGACGCCTTTCTCGGCGGTGAAGTTTGGAGCGTCGCCAGGGTCACTGACGTGGATGGTTGGGGTTGCCAGGTGCGGCGAGTTCCCGACACCTTTGGCGAACTTGCTGCCGAATTCACCAAAGGAAAGAAACTGCGCCCGGTTGGTGACGAGTCCGAATGCCGCGACATCCCAGAATGCAGTGGCACCACCGTTTCCGAGCACGACTTCGTAGTCGTCTGGCAGCGCGAAGAGTTCCCTCAGGCCACCGCGCACTCGGCCGACCAGGGACTTGACTGGCTTCTGGCGATGCGACGTACCGAGCAACGTGGGGGCAGCTTCTGCCAGCGCAGCAACTTGTTCAGTTCGCACCTTTGACGGCCCAGCGCCAAAGCGTCCATCGGAGGGTTTGAGGTCAGCGGGAATCTGCAATTCAGTCACAGGCAAAGGCTAGGCCGGGCTGTGCCGCAGAGAACCCAGCGGGGGTCGCGGCGGGTGACCTCGGTCGCGAAACCCACAGACGCAACAAGCGCCAGCTGGCTGCATCTTTCGATGGAGCACGCTGGCGCTGATGCGGAAGGAGGTTGCGAATTGAAAGTTCCGATTCAGGGACTACAGCATTGGGATCACCAACCTAGGTCGAAGCGGTATCTGATTTCGACACTCGGTTGGGGCACCGGATCGTCTTCCGGTAGTCCGTGGTGACAACAGGTATCTACCCGCGGTTTCGCCGATCTAAACATCTGGTTTGAGTCGTCGAATGCGGCAGAGGCAGCAGCACAACTCCCTCAGGGTGCTGTCGGCCCTTTAAGCTGGCTAGCCCTATGAGTGACCGGTTGGCGCCATCTGTTCGGCATTCCACCCGGGCACATCCTCCGGTTTGCGCGGTGCCGGACCGACGTAGCGTGCGGAAGGCCGAATGAGGCGACCGGTCTTCTTCTGTTCAAGCACGTGGGCACTCCAGCCCGCCAGTCGGGCGCACGTGAACATCGACGTGAACATGTGACTCGGTACTTCGGCGAAGTCCAGCACGATCGCTGCCCAGAACTCGACGTTCGTCTCCAACACGCGGTCTGGTCGGCGTTCACGCAGTTCGGCAAGTGCGGCCTGCTCCAGGGCCTCGGCAACCTCGTAGCGAGGCGCGTCCAGTTCGCGCGCGGTACGGCGAAGTACACGGGCACGGGGATCTTCGGCGCGGTAGACCCGATGGCCGAATCCCATTAGCCGGTCGCCGCTGTCGAGCACACCCTTCACGTAGCCCTCGGCATCTCCGGTGCGCTCGATCTCCTCGATCATCCCAAGCACGCGGCTTGGGGCGCCGCCATGCAGCGGACCGCTCATTGCGCCGATCGCACCAGAGATCGCAGCGGCGACATCGGCACCGGTTGAGGCGATGACTCGGGAAGTGAAAGTTGAGGCGTTCATACCGTGTTCGGCAGCGGACACGAAGTAGGCGTCGACGGCCTCCACATGTCTGGGGTCGGGGTCTCCGCGCCAACGGACCATGAAGCGCTCGACGATTGTCTTTGCTTCATCGATACGCGACTCAGGGACCATTGGCTGGCCAAGTCCACGCGCGGCTTGCGCGACGAACGACATTGCCATCACCGAGACGTTCGCCAAGTTGTCGCGGGCTGTCTGGTCGTCGATGTCGAGAAGGGGATGCAAACCCCAGGCTGGGGCGAGCATGGCGATGGCGGACTGAACGTCAACGCGAACATCACCGGAGTGAACGGGGATGGGGAAGGGGGCCGCTGGCGGAAGTCCTGGATTGAACTCGTTGTCCACGAGCAGGCCCCAGATATGGGCGAACGAGACTCGACCGACGAGGTCCTCGATATCAACGCCGCGGTACCGCAGTGAGCTGCCCTCCTTGTCGGGCTCGGCGATCTCGGTCTCGAATGCGATAACGCCCTCAAGGCCAGGTACAAACTCTGACATGCGCTGACTCCCACTTCCGGCGGGTTGCGAGGCGCTGGTCTAGCAATCGCTCACCCGATGTCGATCACACAGGCGGCGGCCCGTGGCGATTCCCGGCAATCTTTGCGTATTGGCGGTGTTGCCGTCGCAGTGAGGCTAGCTGAATTAGCTACTCCGCCACTTGCTGACGACTGAATCCACCCGATCCTCGACGCTCGTTCCCCGGGCTTTTGCGCCTGAGCGGAGGGCTCGGCGCACGGACCCAGGCACCTCGGATTTGAGCTCGACGCGCCTACTGGCCCGTGCGTCGGGTTGTTCTCCCTTGCCTTTCTTCTTCTTGCCCTTACCGCTCTTCTTCTTTTTCTTGTCGCTCTTCTTGCTCTTCTTGCCAGAGCCCTTCGACTTGCCAGAGCCCTTGCCGGACTTCTTTGATTTCTTTGCCACCGTTTGGAACCCTTCGGTGTCGGAGCCGCCGGGATTGGCGGTCGGATTCGACGTTACCTCGGGGGCTGCAGTGAGATCGACTGTTGCGCGCTTTCGTAGGTCAATCTGGGTGGTGTTCGTAGGAGATCTACCGATGTCCTCGGCTCGCTTGAGGTTGACAGTTGAGCGGGCCTGGCCTTGAGCCGGATGGATGTCCGCATCGGGGGCCTTACGCAGGGCTGGGCGGGGAGCTGGATTTGTCATGAGCGCGCTCCTTGGGCGAGTCTGGCGGAGGCAAGAGACGGTCTGGCCTGCGCTTGGGTTCCTTCGAAGTGGCGGGTCATGGGTCGCAATTCATCGAGCAGGCGTCCAAGGGCGGCGTTGATGTCGGCCGCGCCGTTGCTTGTCCAGCGCTGAACCGGAACGCAGGCTCCTTGAGCCTGCTGAATCGCAGCGCGGTCAGGCAGACCGCTGAGCACCAGCTCGCCGAAGGCTGAACGCAGCTCATCCATCCGGTAGTTGTGTTCGGGCAGGGTCGGGCGGACTCGATTGGCCACGATGCCGATGGGACGCAGCCCTGAGTTTCCGTGAGTGCTCACGATCGAAACCGCCTCCAAGGCTTGTTCGGCCCCGTTGACGGCGAAGAACGAAGGTTCCGTCACGACTAGCGCATCAGTGGCGGCGTAGAGGGCATTGCGGGTCAGTTCGCCGAGTGACGGCGGGCAGTCGATGAGGACGAGGTCGAAGTTCTCAGTCACTCCGCTCAAGGCTCGTCGAAGCCGTTGGGACGAGTCAACCCCATCCGGCGTCGCCCGGTGTTCGAGCGCGCGTTCGCTCGGTATGAGCTGAATGAGGGAGTCCCACCCGGAAGGCACGATCGCATCCGACGCGACTCCGGCCCGGCCGTCGAACAACACGTCGGAAGTTGTGTACGGCGTGCGCGTCGGATCCAGTGATGCCGTTGCGTTTGCCTGGGGATCGAGGTCGATGACGAGAACTCGCAGCCCCCGTTCGGCGGCGCTGCCAGCAAGACCGAGGACGACGCTGGTCTTCCCAACGCCACCCTTGAGTGATAGAGCCGCAATGATCTGAGTCATCGCGCAAGTGTCGCAGCCGTTAGGCGATCCGAGGCGGCAACACGGCGAAGCGGTTCAGTGCCTCTTGTCGTTCGATTGAGTGGTTGATGATGGGCTCGGGATACTGGAAGTTCGCGGGTTCCGCCAATGTGCCGCGCACTCGCCATGGCTCATGTACGGCGGCGCCCGGGATGCCACGCAGCTCCGGGACCCAGCGACGCACGTAGTCACCATTCGGGTCGAAGGTCAGTCCTTGCTTCACCGGATTGAAGATCCGGTGGAACGGCGCGGCGTCAGTTCCGCAACCGGCGACCCACTGCCAGCCCTGTTGGTTGCTCGCGGCATCGCCGTCGCGTAACCAATACAGAAACTCCGCGGCGCCGCGCTGCCACGGAAGATGCAGGCCCTTGACCAGAAACGAGGCGGTGATCATGCGGACCCGGTTATGCATCCAACCCGTCGCGCGCAGTTGGCGCATGCCAGCGTCGATAAGGGGGAAGCCAGTCACACCGTGCTGCCAGGCGGCGAACTGGGCCTCAGCGACCTGCCCGCTGGCAGTTTGCAGCACCTCATCGAATCTGGTGTCCAGCGACTGCCAGGTGCTTGAGGGGTTGGCGTCCCACACCTCGGCATAGAACTCACGCCAGGCCAACTCCTTGCGGAAGGTTTCCGCACCCGCCTCGGTGGCTGGATCGCGGAGGTACGGCACCAGGTCGGCAAGTAGCGAGCGCGGGTGGAGTTCACCCCACCGAAGGTGGGCAGACAGGTTGCTTGTGCCGTTGACGTCCGGGCGGTTTCGGTGGTCCTGGTATTCGGCCAGCACATGTTCCTTGAACCACGTCCACCGTTCCCAGGCGGCCGCCTCGCCAACCGGTGGCAAGTCGATGTCCGATTGAGTGAGCGTGAGTTCCGCGTGGTTGGAGATCGCATGCTGTCGTGGCGGCTGCATCCACGTTGGTGTCACTGTCGGTGACGGGGGGTGGTAGCCATGGGCCAGCCAACTCCGATAGAACGGCGTGTACACCCGGTAGCGGGTTCCGGAGCCGGTGGTCAGGGACCCTGGATCAATCGCGTACGGCGATCCAGTGGCGGTGAGCTGCACGCCGTGCTGAGCGAGGGCGCCGCGCACGTGTTGGTCCCGCTGCTTCCCGTAGGTTCCGAAGTCCGCACTGATGTGCACATCCTTGGCGTGAACCGAAGCCGCGACCGCTGGCAGGACCACCCTCGGATCCCCAACGGCGACCCAGAGCCGACCAGCGAGTTGATCATTCAGATCCTGCAGTGAACGTCGCAGCCATTCGCGGCGAACTGGCCCGCTGGACCCCCAGAGCGCCGGGTCGATGACAAAGAGGCCGATGACCTCGCTGACCGCGGCAGCAGCGTTCAGCGCGGGATGGTCCTGGAGTCGAAGATCACGGCGAAACCACAGAACAGTTGGCACCGGGTCCGGCCTAGCTCTGATCGACGAAGATCAGCGCCGCGGTGGCGCTGTCGAGTTCGGTGTACTCCCCAGCGCTTCCGACCAAAACCCCGCCGGGTGATTTGCTCACCTTTACCTTCTCGCCGGGCCGGATGCCTGATCGGCGCAGGCTCGACATCAGTTCGGTGTTGGTTTGCAGTGGTTCACCGATGCGTCGGATGGTTGCCCTCAATTGGTCTTGGGAACGAGCTGCCATGAGTGCCGTCAGCGTCGTTGGTGGCGTGGTCACTTTGAGGTCTGCTGCCTCTCCGAGTTCATCGAGGCCAGGGATCGGGTTGCCGAAGGGTGAGGCGGTCGGGTGCCCCAGAAGTTCCAACAGCCGACGTTCAACGGTCTCGCTCATCACGTGTTCCCATCGGCAGGCCTCGGCATGCACCTCCTCCCACGGGACGCCAATTACCTCAACGAGCAAGCATTCAGAAAGGCGATGTTTGCGCATGACGCGGGTAGCGGTAGCTCGGCCGAGGTCTGAGAGTTCGAGGTGGCGGTCTCCTTCGACCGTCAACAACCCGTCCCGTTCCATACGCGCGACTGTTTGCGACACCGTCGGTCCGCTCTGGCCGAGGCGTTCGGCGATACGTGCGCGCAGAGGCACGACGCCTTCTTCTTCAAGCTCGAAGATGGTGCGCAAGTACATCTCGGTGGTATCGATCAGGTCACTCATCGATGGGCTCCATTCGTCGGTCCATTGTGCCGACTCGGTGCTTCGGATGCTGGGGTCGCCCGCGATGAAGGTCACCGAAACGCGCTACCGAACGTATTACAGCAACGTAATTCGACTACTGAAAGTCACCATGAAAAGTAAATTTTTGTCATGACAAAGCCGGATTTGCGCTTGTCAGGGCCTATCGCGCTATTTATTTCCGCATACACCGGGCAGAAGGGGGGTGAACCTCGCTAGCTTCTCGCTTGTCTCCGCATCAACCGCGGGGGATCAAGGTCCACATCGAGCCGCTGGTCGAAACAGGATCGCGGCACCAAGGCAGGCAGGAGGGATCGAGATGTCAGTACGGCATGGAACGGGCGTAACGCGCCTAGCCGGACATCGCGCGGTGGTTGCCGCTCTGGCCGTCGGCCTGGCTGCCACCGGATCCATCGTTTCCGCAGCGTCGGCACCCGCAGTTAACCCTGCGGTTCGTCCGGCCGTCGCGCGTCCAACACTTCAGGTCGGTTCATCAGGTGCGCTGGTCAAGCAGGTTCAGGCCCGCCTCGGCGTCACCCAGACCGGCTACTTCGGTGTGCTGACAGCAGCCGCAGTTACGAACTTCCAGCGGTCGAACGGCTTGGCCGCGACCGGCAGGGTCGGGGCCTCCACGTGGGCGAAGCTGCTTGGGATAGGCGGGAAGGCTCCAACCGGCAAATACCCCACGTTGCGGAAGGGGTCCACCGGAGCCGCGGTTTCAGATCTTCAGCGCCGACTCCCGATGCCCATTGTCACTGGCTACTTCGGATCGATGACGGACGCGTACGTCCGCCAACTTCAGAAGAAGGCAAAGCTCAAGGCGAACGGCATCGTCGGAAAGGCGACCTGGAAGAAGGTCGGCAAGATCCGCCTCAACGCCGTGAGTGCGGCTCCGGCACCCGCCCCGGCACCCGCAGCGCCAGCAAGTGGGTCGCTGCGATCACGAATCATGAGTGTCGCCGCGTCGTACAAGGGCATTCCGTACGTTGCCAACGGGTACACCCCGGCGCAGGGCTTCAACTGCAGCAGTTACACCCAGTGGGTGTTTCAGCGCGTGGGCATTGACTTGGGTGGTGCGTACACCGTGACCCAGTACTCTCGCGCTCGCAAGATCACGCGGGCACAGGCGAAGCCGGGTGACTTGGTGTTCTTCTACAACTACCCGAACAACTTCATTGGCCACGTCGGCATCTACGCCGGCAACGGGATGATGTGGCACGCGCCGCGGACCGGTCGCGTTGTCTCGCTGGACCCGATCTATTCGCCCAAGGTTTTGTTCGCCAGCGCGCTGTAGTTTCGGCACAACGAGGTTGTTCTCGAGCGACCGGCAGTTCTGGCGCAACTCGACAATTCGGTCGGTGAAAGTCAGCTATGCCTGCGGGCTAGGGTCTTACTCGTGACGATTCCAACGAATCCAGCAGCACTCGCGGTGCTGGCTGACGGATGCCTTGACGGACACAGTGCGCTCGTGACTGGCGGCGGAAGCGGCATCGGCAGAGCCAGCGCGTTATTGCTCGCCCGACTTGGGGCGAAAGTGGCGGTTACTGGCCGCCGTGAAGCAGAGCTCGGCGAAACGGCCGCATTGGCCGCCGAGGCAGGTGCCGCGCACAGCATCGTCACGGTGACGTGTGATGTTCGCGAACCAGAGAATGTCGACAAGATGCTTGATGAGGTTTTGGCGACGCAGGAGTTTGTCGATGTCCTTGTCAACAATGCTGGAGGTCAGTTCATGGCCCCGGCAGAAACGATTAGCTACAAGGGTTTCCGTGCCGTGACCCGCCTCAATCTGGACGCGACCTGGTACGTAACCACTCAGGTCGCCAGCCGATCGATGATCGAGCGTGGGTACGGGAAGATCGTTTCAATCACTATGACTCCACGCCGTGGGCTTCCCGGGATGTCCCATTCCTCGGCAGCGCGAGCAGGCGTCGAGTCATTGACCCGGACGCTGTCCGTCGAATGGGGCAAGTACGGCATTCGAACGGCAGCGATTGCCCCGGGGATCGTTCATACCGCGGCGTGGGAGAACTACGGTCTCGATCCGGACATGATGGGCGAGAAGATGCCCGCCAAGCGGTTGCAGTCCGCCGATGACGTTGCGAGCTTGGTCGGCTTCCTCGTATCCCCAGGCGGCGACTACATCTCTGGCGCCACGATCGTGGCGGACGGCGGCTTCGAGAACCTCTATCCACTGGGGAATTAGTCGCGCAACTGTTCGACGTATGGCCACGCGGACCAAGCTGACGACACCATGTCCGTCAGATTGAATTTGGCCTGCCAGCCGAGGTCGTGCTCGATCTTCTCGGTGTGAGCGACGAGAATTGCTGGGTCGCCGGGCCGACGGCCAACCTCCTGTGGGTTGAGTTCCTGGCCGATCACATTGCCGACGACGTCGAGTACGTCACGCACCGAACTGCCGGAACCCCGCCCGACGTTGAAGATCTCGCTGCGCGAACCGTTGACGTCTTGCTCGCAGAGCTGAGCCGCCGCCACATGGGAACGGGCCAGATCGACGACGTGGATGTAGTCCCGGATACAGGTTCCGTCTGGGGTTGGATAGTCGTCACCAAATATCTGCGGCCGTTGGCCGTTGGTTGCTGCGCGGAGCACCAGTGGGATGAGGTTCGCCACACTGGTGTCGCCGAGTTCATCGGCGCCCGCACCTGCGACGTTGAAATAGCGGAGACTCACGTTCGACAGACCGCGACCGGCCATTCTTTGTGATGTTGCGGCTGACCGCACGGCCCACTCGCCGATCAGTTTGGTCTCGCCGTACGGGGAGGTTGGGATCGTCGCTTCGGTCTCGGTGACCTCACCGGCGGCAGGTTCGCCATAGACGGCAGCAGATGACGAGTAGACGATGTTCTTGACTCCGACATCGCTCATCGCCTCGAGTAATGCGAGGACCCCATCAACGTTCTCCCGGTAGTAGTACAGCGGTTCCTCGACGGATTCGCCCACTGCTTTCTTGGCGGCCAAGTGGACGACACCGGTGATCTCATAGGCCCGCAGCGCGGTTGTCACCGCATCCCGATCTGACAACTTGGCTTTGATCAGCGGGACCTCCGCGGGCACGCGGGCCGAAAAGCCCGTCGAGAGGTCGTCAATCACGACAACTTCGCGACCACTCGCGGCGAGTTCGCGCAGAACGTGGGAGCCGATGTATCCGGCGCCGCCGGTGAGCAGCCAACGAGACATGTGTGAACCCAATCCGGGGGTAGTGTCGAGCGGTTTGGTCAGACGGATTCAAGTAGACGCTTCATTTCCGATGTCCCAGCTGGGAGCCGCCTAAAGGGTGAACGAGAACCTGTCGAAGACAAGTTAGTGGAACACAAGGCGCAGAATCGAGTTGTGCTCACCGCAACGAGGGTCGCGACGGCCGCAGCGCTGGGCTTCGGCTTGCTGGTGCCCGTTGCTGCGGTGGCGCAAACAGCATCGGATGGGCAATCTCGTCCACCGTCGGCCTCGCAAGGTTCCACGGTTTCACCGACCCAGCGCGCCGCTGTGGCTAAGAGGAAGTTGACGGCGAAGCAGCAGGCCGCCATCAAACGGGCAAAGAAGAAAGCCGCAGCAAAGAAGAAGGCCGCAGCAAAGGCGGCCGCCGCAGCCAAAGCCGCAGCAAAGAAGAAGCCCGTGCTGCCAGCGCCGGTCCCGAACCCACTCCCGGCGCCGACTCCGACCACGCCTCCCGCGCCGGTTCCGGTCCCCATACCGGGCGGAGCGCTGACGGTGTCCTCGTTTGGGGCGGTGGGGGACGGAGTAACCGATGACTGCGTCGCTCTGCAGAGCGCGATCAACACGGCAGTGTCGGGCCAGGCGGTGGTGTTCCCGGTAGGCAAAGTGTTCGCCCATTCCTGCGTGCTACGTGTTGGAACAGCAGGCATTCGCCTAACTGGCGGAGGGCAACTGCTTGCCACCAACGAGCAGCGAGCGTCCCTGTTCATTGACGCTGCCTCAGTTTCGGTCGACAACCTTTCCTTCACGACGGTCGTTCCCACCCGGCGATGGGAAGAGTACGAGAAGATGAGGATCCGTATCGGCGCTGTCCCGAACGTCTCTGTCAGTGACGTGAGGGTCGAAGGATCGGGTGCTGCGGGCATCTACGTGGGTGGCGCGTCAAACTTCTCTATCAGCCGGGTTGAAGTCACCAATACGCGCGCCGACGCTGTGCATATCACCGAAGGCGCGCACGATGGAACCCTCACTGATGTCACCGTTCGAAACCCGGGTGACGATGGGATCGCGGTGGTGTCATATGCATCGAACGGCGTGCGTTGTCAGAACATCACAGTCACCAGGCCCAGGTTGCTTGGCCAGGTGTGGGGACGCGGGTTTTCAGTGGTCGGCGGCGATCACGTGACTTTCCGCGATATCTATGCAGAAGGTTCCAGCGGCGCTTCGGTCTACGTCGCTTCGGAGGCAGGTGGCTATAACACCTTCCCTTCGACCAATGTTCTTGTTGACGGTGGTGCCATCAACATGGCCAACCAGGCAAGTTCAATCGATCACGGCGCGGTACTGCTGTACAACGGCCGCAGCTCGGTCAATTCGAATATCGCGATCCAGAATCTTTCGATCTCCGGCACCCGGTACACAGCTTCACGTCAGATTGGCATCGTTCAGGATTCTGGAGGAACGCATGCCAGGGTGAGTTTCTCGAATATCAATATCGTGGGCGGTTCAACTCCGTTTGGCGGAAATGCACCGAGCAGTAGCTACAACCGAACCAATGTGACTCACAACGGGGTTGCGCTAGCGAATCTGCAGGGCTGGAACTAAGCCAGCAACCCGACGCGGGGGTCGGCTAGCTTGTGCAGATGGCAGCCGGACCGCAAGAGATCTTTATCCAGAACCCGCACCACTCCTATGGCAAGGAGTACGTGCGGATCTTCTCTCGCAAGCATGGCTTGAAAGCGGTCTGCAACTACACGGATTTGCGGGACGCGCAGGTGTTCTTGCCGCGCCACCCGAGCTTGCTGTCAACTGATGTGCAAGCGAGCCTGTTCGCGCCAGCTGATCGGCTTGAGTCGCTGATCGAGGTGCTGCGTAACAGCTACAACATTGCGGCGGCGATACCCCATAACGAGATCGTTCTGGCGGCGACGGTCCGGATCAACGAGGCGCTCGGTTTGGACTGGGTGCCCGCCGCGACTATGAAGCGCTTTCGGAACAAGGAGAGTTTGAAGGACTACGTTCGGGAGAACGATCCGGGTCTGGGAATCAGCCCGTCGGTGGTAGTTCGCAGTTGCCAGGACGTCCGCGACGCTATGGATCGGTACGGCTTCGACAAAGTTGTGCTGAAGCCCAATGACGGGTGGGGAAACGTGGGCGTCGGCTTCTTCAGTGCCGACGCGAGTGATGCCGAGCTTGGTGCGTTCCTCGATCAGGTCGGTGAGCATGAACTCCTGCTCGAGGAGTTCTTCGGTGGCCGCGAGTTCTATTCCTGCGGCCAGGCAGACGCCGAAGGAATCGCCACAACATTTGCAGTGTTCGAGACGATTAAGGGTGAGGCGAACGGGCGGTCGAACATCGACTACGAGGTGAGGTTGGTTCGCCGCAGCGATCCGGCATTCGACGTGCTTACGAGGTTCACCAGCGGAGTTGTTCGCGCGTCAGGGCTCATCCGCAGCCCCTTCCATGTTGACCTGAAACTCGATGACGGCGAGGCCAAGCTCATTGAGATGGGTGCGCGGATGGTCGGCGACAGCAGAGCGTATGACCTCAATCATGTGCATGGCCAGAAACTCGATGTCTTCGACCTGAGCGCCCACTACTACATTTCGAGCGAGCCCTACGGCGAAATTCCACTGGATTGGGATCGCTACGACAGCCGGGCATTTCGCTCAGTACAAGGAATCAACTACGAACGGCAGCGGCTCTACTCGCTGGCTGGGTCAACCGCAGTTGAGGCCCTTCCGCAATTTGTCCGCTGGGCGCATCAACCGGAGGTTGGGGACATGCTTCCGGTGACCGAAGACCTTCTGTCCGCACCATGGCAAGTCACCGTCGAGGGGCAAACCGAAGATGAACTTGACGACGTAAGCAGAAGGATCCGCCGCCTGCTGCGGATCAATCATGTCGCCAACGGTGTCAAACGCACAATTCTGAAAGCCAGGTCGATGATTCCCGGGGCTGTTCGCCTCATGAAAATTCGTACGCATCCCGTGTCGCTCATTGAGGTTCCGCCAGATCAACCCCGCGCCCTGGCGCATCCGAGTAGTCCCGCAACGGCAGAAGTTGCCGAATGAACGCTCGCTGAGTGGGAAACCCAACCGCGAAAGAGGCAGACTCAGCCTCTACCGAGTAACCGTGAGGGGAGGCTAGCGTCGTGTCAGAAGATCTGACGCCATCGACCGCTGAGAGCGCTCAGAACTCCCCCGCACGCGCAGGCCCCATCTCGCGCGCAACAGCGTCCATTGGTGGCCCCGGGATCAGGGGAAACGTACCGATCGTTGTGCTCGGCGCGATCCTCGGTCTGGTCGCGGGTTACCTCCTGGGTGGACTCGATTCGGGAACCTACAGTTCCACAACAGTCGTCAACGGAAACGTCGTTGGCACTTCGTCGCCGCCAGAACTGACATCGAGTGACATCATCGGCACCTACACAACCACCGAGTTGTCGTATTTCGGGTACCTCACCAAGCAAATGCAGGCCGACATCACCGCGCAAACTGGCCAGCCAAGCTCCGCCGCCCCAGTCGCCGTCGTCGAGAAGGGGACGGCGCTCATCGATATCACCGCCAGCGGGAAGAGCGCCGAACAGAGTGCTAAGGCATCGAGTGTCGCCGCCGACACGTACATCAAGGACTGGCGAGCGCGGACGGTCGCGAGCATCAACCAGCAGATTGCCGCAACGCAGGCGACTATCAACAAGTTGGGCGCAAACGCTCCTGGAACCGCCGCCCTGCAAGGTCAGCTTGCTGCCCAGTACTACGACCTGACGGCGACACAGACTGCACCGAGATTGGTACGTCCCGCCACTGTCGAAGCCGCGAAGTTCACGTCGGCGGGCACGATGATCGCAATCCTGGGTGCACTCGTCGGGCTGATGGCCGGACTTGGCGTGTTACTGGTGTTTCGCCGCAGGCGTTCGGCAGAGCAAAGAGATGGCTAGACATCTACGACGCGGGGATCCGCATGAGTGAGCAGGTTGCGGCTCCGGAGCTTTCGATCGTTGTGAGCACCATCGGTCGACCCGATGCCATGGCACGGCTGTTGGATTCGCTGGTGAGTCAGACAGCAGTAGACAAGTTCGAACTGATTGTGGTCGATCAGAGCGACGATCAGGAGTCCGCGCGAGTGGTGAACGCAGCGAGCCTTCCGTTCCGCGCAGTCACGACGACATCTGGGCGGGGAGCATGTCGTGGGCGAAACGTTGGCACAGCGTTGGCGCAGGGTCAGATACTCGCCTTTCCTGACGACAATTGTCTCTACACGCCCGATGCGGTGACCGAAGTCGTTGACCTGATGTCCTCGACTCCGAGGGTGGGCATCCTGTCGGGCTTACTCGTCACCGCGGGAGGTTCGCCGTCGATGCTCCGCTGGCCGAACGTCCGCACGGCGATCACTCGCTCGAACGTTCAGCGGACGGCGATCGAGGCAACGATGTTCATCCGGCGTGACGTGTTTGCATCCGTCGGTGGATTCGATGAATCGATCGGCGTTGGGTCAGCGGGTCCGTACCAGGCTGGCGAGGCGACTGACCTGATCCTCAGGGCGCTGAGCACAGACACCGAAGCGGTATTCGATCCCCGCGTCCGTATCATCCACGAGGATTCTCGCCAGGCCATCGAGCAGAACTACTCGGGCAAGATGCGTGGCTACGGGCGCGGGATCGGTCGCGTCTACCGAATCAACCACCTGCCTGCCTACGAAGTCGCGTACTACGCCAGCCGCAAAGTCGCCGCCGCCGTGGTGCGGACGTTTCGAGGTCGTCGTGACCTTTCCCACGCTGATCTTGCTTGGGCCGCAGGGCTGGTATCGGGATATCTGAAGTCCGGCAATTCGCATCGGGAAACGCGCACTCCTGCGGAGCTTGAATACCGTGGCCCCTGAATCAACGGCGGCAGCGGGGACCGGCGCTCCGGCGGAGCCGCGAAGGTGGGGCCTGTGGTGGCTGTCTCCTACGGGTTCGGTAACGATCATCATCCCGGCGACGCTCTACCTGGCCTGGGTCTTCGACAATCAGACCTACGTTGACCAGTGGCGAACGCCAAAGGTACTGACCACCGCCACGATCCTCACTGCCTTGACGGCAGTCGTCGTATTCATGATCGCTGGGCTACTGCCGCAGTTCGCCAAGTGGCGCACGTTGTCCAAGCCGTGGCCGTCCTTCAGCGAGTCGCAGTATGAGTCGCTGGCGACCTGCGCGAAGTGGATCTTCCGAGCCACCCTCGTTGGCTACCTCACGATGTTCGGTGCGGCGGTCGCAAGGGGTGCACGCCCGACGATCTTCATCGATGCCTTCACCGGAGACGGCACCAACGACGCGCTCAAGGACTACTTCGCACCGATCACTGGCATCACCACGTTCACCCAAGTGGGAATCGCCTACGTGGTCGTCGCAACTCTGTTGATCATTCGTCACCCGGTTCCCTACATCCGGACGAAGTTGGCGCTCATCATCTTCTTGGGTCTGTTTCGCGCATTCTTTGTCAGTGAGCGACTGGCGATCATCGAACTCGTCTTCCCGATCGTGGCAGTCCTGGCAATGGTTGGGGCTGGTAGCAGACACGGCCGAACGCGTATTGCCTCGAAGCTCGCGCCGATCTTGCTCGTTCCCGCCGCGATGGGGATGTTCGCCTTCTTCGAGTACTTCCGGTCGTGGACTGTGTACTACGCAGCTCAGCCGAACAACGGCTTCTTCAGCTTTGCGGTGGAGCGCTTCGCCGGGTACTACGTCACGGCGTACAACAACGGACAGATCGCGCTCGACTATCACCCACCAGATGCTGTTCCCTACAACTCAATCGCGTTCCTGTGGCAAGCGCCGGTGGTTTCGCAACTTGGCATCTACGACAAGCTCAATCACGGGCCACCGCTGGATTGGTTCGCAGTTCTGGTCGCCCACGGCAACGAGGAACTCAACAATGTCGGGGGTATTCAGGAGCCCTTTGTTGACTTCGGAAGTATCGGTGGATACATCTTCTTCGCAGCCGCTGGGTTGATTCTTGGCTGGCTCTACCTCGGGTTCAAGAACGGTTCACCCATGGCAGTCATCGTGTATCCACCCCTAGTCACCGGGCTCTTCGAGATGCCCCGGTACTTGTATTGGACGCAGGGCCGGTTCACCCCTGGACTTGTGGCGCTAATCATCACCGGCTACTTCGTCGGCAATAAGAAGGATGTTGATCTGCGGGAACCCCACCCGCAAAAGACGGAGGTACGGATCCAGTGACGTCACAGTCCCATGCAAGAGTCGCGCTGGTTCATGAGTGGTTTGACGTCTGGGCTGGGTCGGAGAACGTGCTGGCCGAGATCCATGAGGTCTTCCCCGACAGTGATGTGTGGGCTTTGTGGAACCGGCCACCCGCGAGGGATGACATGCCCTTCGAGGTTCGTCAGACCTGGCTCGCGCACACCCCGGTCGCTGGCCGTAAGGGGCTGTCGTTGCCATTCATGCCGCTGGTCTGGAAGACCCTCCCGAGGATTGACTACGAGGCGGTCATTACGAACTCTTCATCCTTCGCTCACACCGCAAGCTTCCATTGCCGCGATACGGAGTACTTCCAATATGTTCACACTCCACCGCGCTATCTGTGGACGCCCGAACTCGACGGACGCGGAGCAAGCAAGGCGGCGGCACCCGCGCGCGCTCTGCTGAAAGCGATCGACCGACGCGGAGCTCGTCGGCACACGAAGATTGCGGTGAACTCCTTGGAGGTTGCCTCGCGCGTGGAGCGATTTTGGGACAAGCCAGCAACTGTGATCAACCCGCCGGTCGACATTGAGTTCTTCCAGAGTCCGCAGGCGACGTCGGAGCCTCCCTTCGGTGGGGGATATCTGTTGGGCATGAGTCGTTGGATCGAGTACAAACGGCTCGACCTAGTGATCGAGACGGGAAACGCGCTGGGAATCCCTGTGGTGATCGCCGGTTCCGGCCCGCTTGAGTCCGAGTTGCGCGAGTTAGCGGCGACGTGCCAGGTTCCCGTGCAGTTTGAGGTCAAGCCTTCGGGGGAGCGTTTGCGCGACCTGTATCGGGCAGCGACGGCAACGATGTTCCCACCGTATGAGGACTTCGGGATCGTTCCGATTGAATCCGCTGCAGCAGGCACCCGCGTACTCGCACTCAACGCCGGCGGTTCAAAGGAGACGGTGGTCGACGGGGTGACGGGCGCGCTCGCCGCAGATCAGACGGTCCCTGCCTTTGTCGAAGCATTTCATCGGCTTCCGTCCGACGACCCAGACCGCCAACGGCAGCACTCAGACAAGTTCTCGCGTGCCGAGTTCAGGCGCAAGTTCGCTGAATGGTGCGTTTGGTAGCGCGATCACTTCCTGTTGGCGCGTAGCGAAAGAAAGTCCTCCCGCAGTTCGTCGGCCGCCTGCGTCCAGGATCGGGGATCCGAGTACGCCGGGGGCCTCGACTGCTGAAGAGAAGTGTTCACGGCTTCCGCGAAAGCGCCAGGAGTCCAGGTGGACATCCGAATCGCGGTGCCTGCCGACGCCTCAAGCAGAGCCGGGTCCGGGGAGATCACAACCGGGGTGCCGAAACTACGGGCCTCGAGCACGGGGAGGCCGAGACCTTCGAAGTGCGACGGCATCGCCACGACCGCGCAATCGCGGAGCAGCGCTCCATATTCAGCATCAGGTAGTCCGACCGCGTAGCGAATCCGTTTGCTCACTGAGTTCGCCGCCGCGAGCGCCTCAAATCCGGCGACGAGGTCCTGGCGGGTGGCGATGACCAAACCGACGTCGTCAGGGAGGTGGGCGAGGCCACCAATGGCAAGTTCAACACCCTTGTGTTCGGAATGACCGGGAACTGCGACTGTTCGAACGACCCCAGTCGAGGCAAATCCGCGCACGATTTCAGACTCCTCAGGAGTAGCCGTGAGCTGTGGAGTCGGCAAGGGCCACACCTTTGCCACATCGCGGGCCCAACTCATTTGTCCGCGCAAGTCATGCAGGGTGCGTTGGCTCACGCAGCGAATAACAGTCGATCGGCGCAGGTTGGCCTCATAGGCGAGCCTTCGATAGCGCCGCTGCGACTTTGAGATCTCCGCGGGCCACAGCAGATAGGCGAGGTCATGCAGAATCGTCACCATGGGCACTCGGGACAAGGACGCCGTCAGGGAGGGGCTCAGCGACAGGAGTCCATCGGCGCGGGTCTTCTTCGCGAGGTCAACGACTGATCTTGAAGCGCCCACCAGGGTCTTCGCGCGTCCCTCAGTTTGGTAGCTGTGGATCGTCGCGTGGGTTGGCACGAATCCTTCGGGCGCTGCGATCAACGTCAGGCCGTCGTCGGAGTTCCAGTTCTGCTCCAACTGCTCAAGCACGCGGTAGATCCCACCGCGAACGCCACCCGAGCAGTCCACGATCAAGCTCAACCGCTTCACAGTCTGGGTTTCCGTTCTCTGGTTTTCGTTGTCGGGAGGTGTCCAATGTGTCGGTTTTCGCGGTCCGACGCAACACACGCATTGCGGTCTCAAACGTGTCGGCTCAGTCGCTCGAAATGTGCGCCGAGCGCACGCGACTTTGGAGGACCCAACAACCTCTGCGTCGCCCTAGGATCGGGGCGTGCGGCGTTCAAGGCGAGTACCGGTTCGCGATTGGATGTCGTTTCGGGGTGGGCGCAGCGTCGTACTGCTCGCCGGACCACTGGCGGTGTCGTACGAGCAGCTCATGGGTGGCCTAGCCATTCGCGCATCCCTCGCGCCACCGTATTTCGGTCTTCAGTCTTTCGACCCAGCGAATCAGCGTCTGCGGCTTCCACCATCTGAGCAGTTCCCCAAGGTTGCTGGCAGTTTGGCCTCGCTGGACCCCAGGCCGATGGATGACCCAGTCAACTGGGCGACTGAGATTGCCAAGGACGCAGATCCGCGAACCTTGGTCCGGTGGTACTACCGAGATGGTTATGTCGCCTTTGTGTTCTCGCACATGATTGCTGATGGTCGATCCGGTACGCGATCCTTCGCGGAAATCCTGCTGCTGGCACAAGGGGAAGATATTCAGCTTTCCAGTGGTCGTCCCCATCGACTACCGGTGGCGAGGGCTGCGCTGAGAACGTATGTGCGGCATCCTAAGTCGCTGTCTTCAGTGGTTGCCATCGTCCGTCCTCGGGATGAGTCTGCGGATGAGGACACCGGCGCTGTGCCTGGCGCACGGTCCGTGGCAACACCACCCGTTCCCACACCTTCGGTGTCAACCGAACCTGTGATTGCGCGTTCCGTGATCGAGCCACACGAAGTGCGAGGGCTTGATGCCTGGGGTCGACAGCAGAATCCAACAGTTCGAATGCCCGCAGCCCTGGTCGCTGGGTTCTGCGCTGCATTGCGGAAATCCGGATTCAAGCTCAGCAAGAACTCGCCGTACGTGGTCTGGGACGTCCGTCGGTATGCCAACATTCGGCAACTTGATGCCACGAACTTAGTGGGAGGTGTCGCCCTAGGAGTTCCAGACCCGACCAACGCGCAGCAGGTGGGCCAAGCGATGCGGCGAAACACTGAAGACGCTGTACCGCTAGCCGGGCTCGTCACCACTGCGGTGTACGGATGGCGAGATCGTCGCGCGGACTACGGTGACCCCTCGCCCCAGGCGTCTGACCGGGCAACTCCCCGTCACGTGCCCGATCCGATGCCCGCACTGTCGGTCATGACGGATCCGCTTCTTGAGCAACTGCAGTGGACGGCCCGACCGGAGGAACGCACATACATTTCGTTCATCAACACCTGCGAACCAGCGGCCCTCCCCTTTTTCGTCGCCCGAATTGACGATGTGGTGCACCTGACGGGAGTCTGTCGACCTGATGTCTTTGAACCCGCAAGGATTCAGCGGGCGCTCGACCTGCTTGCCACTGAACCTTTGGACTTGATTGCGCCATGACTGCTGACCAAGCACAGAGCGCCACTCCGCGAATTCTGGCCGTCCTGCCGGATGTGCCGTGGCCGCTTAACAGCGGGAAGCGAATCCGGGAGTGGGCAGCGGTTTCGGCATTGGCGGGCGTCGGCGAGGTTGATGCACTGACCGTCGGCCTCGATGTCGACGCCGCTGAGGTTCCGCCCGACGTCGTGCTTCGGTCCGCGGAGTCTGTCCGCCTGACTTACCGGAGCAAGCTGGCTTCTGGAACCCGGCTCGCAACCGGTCGACCGTGGAGGGTGTCGGTTTCCGACTGGACACCAGCCGTGAAACGGATCGAGGAAATCAATCGCGGCAGTTACGACCTTGTGTGGTTTGGTTCGCTGGATTCATGGGTCGAGCTGCGGGACAAGGTCCGCGCACGTCGGGTCATTGTCGACATCGATGATGTTGAGACGGAGAAGCTGAAGGGTTTTCTCGCGTCGTCGGCCGACAGCGGCCTCGGTGGTCGATTCGATCGTGTTCAAGCCCGAATCGAGAAGGTCATGTGGGCACGGATTCAAAAGGCCGCGATCCGTGATGCCGATGCTGTCCTCGCGAGCGCTACCTCAGATGCGCGACTGCTCGGGACGCCGAAAGCGGTGGTGATCCCAAATTGCTATCCGGATCCGGAACCGACCGAAGCTGCTCCAGTTGACCCCGGCGCGATCCTGATGGTCGGCAACTACAGCTATGAGCCGAACCTTGACGGCGCCGGGTTCATGGCAAGAGACGTCATGCCGCGAGTGCTGGAGCACAATCCGGGTGCGCGGTTGCTTCTGGTGGGGCGTGGTTCCTCCGAGGAGATCAGCCGACTTGGACAGCTACCCTCAGTGATCGCTGTGGGTGAGGTTGAGAGTGTGGCCGACTACCTGCGCACTAGTCGAGTTGCTGTCGCCCCGGTTCGCTATGGAGGAGGCACCAGAATCAAGCTGATCGAGGCCTTCGCGTATTCGTTGCCAACGGTCAGCACAACAATCGGATGTCATGGCCTCGATGTGGCCAATGGTCGCGAGGTGTTGGTTGCGGACCAAGCCGATGATTTCGCGCGTGCTTGTTGCCGGATTCTTGAGGACAACGAGCTTGCCCGCGCACTCGGCAGTGCGGGCCACGACCTCTACGAGCGGGCGTACCGGCCCACCGCGGTGATGGATCGCATTCAGCAACTTGCGAGTCGTGTCATCGCCGCAAGCTAGTTGGCGCGTGCCCGATTCGGCCCGGAAACGAACTGAATTGCGAACCCAACCTTCGGCGGGACTGTGTGAGACAACCATTCGGCGTCCGATGGGCCGAGGTATCCAACAAACCTGCCAAACAGGACCGCCGGAATCATGAATGCCACCATGCCTGCGAGCATCGCCAGCAGGGCCGACAAAGACGAGGTTAGGCCGATCGCATGTGTGGCCCAGGTGCCGATCGCGAACAGCACGAACGAAACAGCCGTGATTGCGATGATTCGCAACATGGGTAGCGGGAATCGCTGAGCAGTCCGAGAGGTCAGGACGATCATGAGGATGGCCAGGGTTGTCTGGCCGGCAAGGTTCGCGATGGCTGCGCCCACCGCTGCCAAGTGCGGAATGAGTATCCAAGCCAGCGCTAAATCGATGACCCCGGCAACCCCGAACGCCCAAATGGGAATACGCAGATGTCCCGAGCCAGCCCAGAATGTTGCGTAGAGCATCCCCAGCGGAGCAGTGGCGAGAGAGAGCGCCATCAGTGGCAGCAGTTGCGCCGCATCGGTGAAGTCCGTGCCATAGAGCATGATGACAACGGCCGGCCCAACAGCTGCCACGGCAGCGCACAGCGGTAGTGACAACAGCGAAACCACTCGTCCGGCGTAGCCGAGAGCTTGCGCGGACCGCTCAAGTTCACCGGCGCCTGCTGACTTCGCCACGTGCGGCATCCCGGCACTGATCAGCGTCTGGGGGAACATCGTCACGGCGGAAATCAGCATGAACGGAATCGAGTACATCGCGATCTGTTCCTTCGTTGAGTAGAAGTTCAGGAACAGGAACTCCATTCTCTGGCTGACTATCTGACTGAGTGCCTCCATGAGCACAAATGGCCCCCATATCACCAACAGTGCCTTGGGGAACGGGAACAGTTCGGCCTTGGGCGCCCGACCAGCCAGCTTGATCATCATGATCATTGCGATGACAGCGCCAATCAGGTTGGCCACGAACACACCGTTGATGCCGAAGCCGACGAGCACAAACGCCACGCCAAGTGCCATCGACAGCGATTGGGTAATCAGCCGCCTGATTCCGACCGCGCTCCAGCCATTGCGCGCCACCTCAATTGAGGTGTAACCCCAGCCGATGCTGTTGATGAAGGCGGTGAGCGCCACGAGATACCACGGCAACGGAGTCTCGCTGAACAGCCCGAACACAACGAGGATAAGTCCGGCGAGGATCCCTCCCGCGCTGTTCGCCAGGACCGACCACCGAGCCAAGCGGTCGAACTGATCTTGATCCTTTGCGCCGACAGCCGACGAGAGCGACTGAATTGTGGCTCCCGTGAGAGCGGCGAACAGAAGCGCGACAAGCAGGGCTTGCACATAGCTGATGAAGCTCTGAAGCCCAAGGTCGTCAGCCCCGAGAATTCGACCGATTACTACTGACAGGGCAGCGGTGCCAATCATTGGCACGACTTGGCTGGTGGCTACCCAGATCCCGCCTTTGAAGGCGCTCTGCTTCTCGGACAGATCCGAGTCAAGAACTTCCTTCTCAAACTCGTCCGGGACGTCACCGGGCACCGTCATCCGGCTGCCTTGGTCAGACTGAGCGTCGTGCGAAGCATGATCTTGATATCAAGCCAGAGCGACCAGTTCTGGATGTAGTAGTTGTCGTACCGCGCACGTTCTTCGATCGAAGTATCTCCACGCAGCCCATTCACCTGGGCCCACCCGGTGAGGCCACTGGGAACCCGGTGGCGGTCGTCGTAGTTTCGATACTGAGAGCCGAACTCCTCAACGAAGTGCGGCCTTTCTGGGCGCGGACCGACAAGGCTCATGTCGCCCTTGAGAATGTTGATCAACTGCGGTAGCTCATCGATCGAGGTCTTGCGAATGAATCGCCCGAAGCCGCTCATTCGGTCGTCGTTCTTGACGTTCCATTTGGTGGCCGACTCCGCCTCGTTCGCCGGTCGAAGACTCCTGAATTTCATGATCTCGAACGGGTCGCCGTCAAGGCTGATTCGCTCCTGACGAAAGATCACTCCGGGGCCGTCTTTGATCCGGCTGATCAACGCGATGGTCAGTAGCAGGGGGGAAAGAACAATGAGTGCTGCCGCAGAGACGGCGATATCAATGAGTCGTTTGACCCTCCATTGGAGCGTGCGGTAAGCGCGACGCCTTAGGAGCACCAGGGGGATGCCGGAGACCTCGTCGTCGCCTTGCCCGCGCGCCGTGACCTCAAAGAACCTTTCAACCATGGAGATCTCGCAACTGCGATGATCCGCAGTCCGAATCATCGTTACCAGGTCAGCTTCCCGTACTGCGCTGTAGGCGACGATGACATGGTCGATTCTTTCGTCGATGATGATCTGGTTGATCTGGTCTGGCCGACCCACAATGGGGCCCAGAACCACGGGTGGCGATTCGTGCCCGCTGGATTCCTCATCGACGAAACCGACTACGAGGAATCCGCCTTCCGGAGTGTTATTTGCGGCGAGCGCGAGTTGTTCGGCAACGACCCCCGTTCCGACTATTACGACTCGACGCTGCAGTATGCCGCGGCGCCGAAGTCGATGGATGAGGAAGTACGCGACCAACCGGCCAAGCGACAGGGCGAGCACGTAGCTGAGGAAGATCAGCACTGTCTTGACCGACAGCGTGTCAACGACGTCAAGCGCTATCGCGAATCCGAATGCTGCTGCGATGGCGGCACCGCCGAAGATGCCGGGAAAATCATCGAGCACCGAAAGCGCGGCGCGTGACCGATACATGCTTTTTCCGTAGAAGACGATCAACAGGACAACGGCAAAGACGAGAACTGGCAGGGACCACGCCCTGGCGATGGCCGTTACTACCGCAATCGCGACCACGTCCATAACGAACATCAAGACGCCCGCGCCGTTGCGGTCTACGAAGCGACTTTTCAGCAAGGGTGGTACCTCTGATCGCTGGTGGGCATCAATTGCAGACTGCCTGGGACATTAGCAGCCACGGTGGGGTCGAAGCCGGGTGCTGAGTTCGTCTCGACGGTGCGTCCAGCGGTGCCTTCGCGCTCGCCATGGTGACTCGCCGACGGGTAGGTCCATGGGTTCCGCCGCGCGCCAACTTGCCGCAGACGGCACTACAGTTTCGCGCAGACTGAACTAGCGGAGGTACTGCCTGTGGCACGAGAGCTCGGTACGCCCACCGTTGTGTTCATTGACTCCATTCCTTGGGAGTCGTTCTGTTCGTTGGCCGCCGCCCTTCGCTCCTACGGAATCGCCTCGGCGCGGATCACGGCACACCGTCAAGAGCGCTTCCAGCGGTTAGTGCAGCAGGCTGAACGAGTCGTGTTCGGTCCGACGCAGTTTCGTATCACCCGCCCGGAGGACACCGGAGAGGAACTCGAGGTTGAGTGGAGTTCGCTGATCGACCTCCTACCCAAGAGCACCGTCGATATTCAGGCATCGGATGTGCTTGCGGCGATGGTGCTGGAATCGGTAGATCCCGCTGCGAAGTTTCTCCGACGGGTAGGACCAGGCCATGACCCCATGCAACTGATCGACAAGTGGCGGGCCAAGCAACTGTGCATCGATCTCGGGATTCCGGTGCCGCAGGGTTGGGATGTGTGCGAGTCCGCTGAGTTCCCGATTGTGGTCAAGGCGCGAGTTGGGTCCGGCGGCAGCGAAGTTCGGATTGCGCGCAACCGTGACGAGCTCGTTCGCTTCTGGAATGAGCTCACCAGTGAGGATGGCGAAGCGCCGTTCCTTGAGGCCTTCCATCAGCTGTCGACGACCCGATTCGGTGGAGTGGCCAAGGATGGCGCCCTGCTGGTTGGTTCGGCTTACGAGGTCATCCCGGAGGCGCACCTCCCGCTCGGGCCGCCACGTGCGGCGCGGGCGATCGACGAACCGCGGATTGTGGCTGATGTGGAGAAGTTGGTATCTGCCACCAACTACACGGGTTTCATCAGTTTGGACTACGTCAGCGACATCGGCGGCGTGGCGCTTGCCAACGACATCAACCCCCGCGCATTCGCCTCTTGGCCGGCGTTGCAGCGGGCGGGCGTCGACATCCTTGGCGCATATGTTCATAGCTTGGGTCTTGGACCCGGCCCGGCCAGCGGCGCCGTGGACTACTCGACGGCATTCAATCTGTTTACGTTCCCGCTTCCACTGGCGAGCTCGGCACAGGACTTGCGCCGTCGACACCGGGAGGAGGTACGTCTAGTGAGACAGAGTCGCTCCACGATGGGCAGTGTCTGGGCAATTCTCACGCTGGCAAGAATTGAGTCTTACGCGGTCAAGCAGTTGATCGGGCGACCTTGGCGACATGAAGAGGTCGAGGCAAGTTAGGACCCAGGCCCAACGTCAGTTGGCGGAATCCTTCAGCGCTGCCTCGGTGAAGACAGCCAGCCCAACATCAGGCTCGTATCCGTGGATCTCGCGCACGTCGATTCCGGCAAGAAATCGGACTATTTCGCGCGTGACGACCTGTCCAGGTACCAGCACAGGGAATCCCGGTGGGTACGGCACGATCATCTTCGTCGCCACCAAATCCCGACCTGCCTCGATGAGGGTCTTGGCTTCCTCAAGGGTCACATACTCGCGCGACAGGCGATCGTTGCCCAGAAAGAACGCACTACGGATATCTCCTTCCGCGGTGGTACTACCGGTGCGAAAGCGCGAATGGAAGTGGCTGAAATCCGGCAGCGGTGGTAGGCCTTCCGTCAAGCGCTCAACGCGCAGTTCTTGGCGTCTGCTGTCGACCTCGCTCTGCCTGGTGCTGGCCTGCTCGAGTTCCTTGGCAACCGTCGTTAATGACGCAAGCAGGAAGGAAAGCCCGCCGTACTGAACTCCAATTGTCACGATCAGCAGGACGCTGTTGATCGACGTCTTGTTCACCTGCACGCCGAATCTGTCCATCAGGACATCGGTTCGGAATTCCTCGCCACTGAGCCCTGTCTTCGCGACGCGCAGCGTCACCCGAGTGGGGTCGAGGACGAACTCGTCGTGTTCCCACGCACCAGTGAATACGGTTGTGCCCTGGCTGTACTCCTCCAGCCTCGACTGGCGATACTGCGGCGGAATCAAGTCAGCTGGTTCCAACACGGAGAACCATTTGCTGAGCAGCGGATCCGTTGCGATCCGGGATCGCAGCTCAAATGCGATGTGATAGGCCTCCTTCACCATCGCGTAACCCTCTAGCTCGGCTTGCCTGCGCGCTAGATCCAGGGACGCCAGGATCTGGTAGTTCGGAGACGTGCTGGTGTGGGCATTGAATGCCTGATGAAACGGCTCGGACACGTCACGTTCGAAGTCCTCATCGCGAACATGAATCATCGATCCCTGCCGCAAGGCGGACAGCGACTTGTGGGTCGATTGACTGGAATAGACCCTCACGCGTGCCAGGTCGGGATCGGCCATGAGCGGTCTGTCGACCCACTGTTCGATGTCATTCGGGTCAAGGTCCGCCGTTTCGCGCAGCCAGTTCTGATACTCGTTTCGATATTCCGGGGACCGAAGCTGACTCTCCAGGGTCCGAGCCGCGTACATCGCCGTTCGGTGCCGCGGGAGAGAAGCGAAAGTGGCAAACGCATACCAGGCCTCGTCCCACAAGAAGGCGAGATCGGGCTTGATCGCAAGTAGTTCCTTCATCACGTTGAGTGGGTGGTACACCACTCCGTCGAACGTGCAGTTTGTGAGGATCACCAGCTTGACCCGGTCGATCTTCCCATTCTGTTTGAGCTCGAGCAGCGCCCGCTTCATGGCGGCCAACGGCACGGCACCGTAGATCATGTGCTTGTCAACGCGGTAGGCGTCCAAGTACAGCGGCAAGGCACCGGTTTGGACGAATGCGTGGTGATGTGACGTGTGACAGTTGCGATCGACCAGAACGATGTCGCCCGGGCGGACCAGAGACTGCACGATGACCTTGTTGGAGGTTGATGTCCCGTTCGTTGAGAAGAACGTCTGATCCGATCCGAAGCACTCGGCGGCTCGAACACAGGCATCGCGAATTGGCCCCCGCGGATCCAAGAGAGAATCAAGACCACCGGTGGTCGACGAGGTCTCGGCCAAGAAGATGTTGACGCCGTAGAACTCGACCATGTCGTGAATCCACTTGGAACCGAACACCGAATGGCCACGAGCGATCGGCAGGGCGTGGAAGTTGCCGATGGGCCGTTCGGCGTACTCCTTGAGGGCGTCAAAGAACGGGGTGCGCATCCGCTTGCGAACACTCTCCAGGATGCTCATGTGAATCTCGTGCGGATTGTCCAGCCGGTAGGTCACTCGGTCGAAATGTTGGCCGAGTTCAGCGGTCGGCAAGCTTTCATCCGTCACGAGGTAGCGATCGATGTGCGGCCGAAGTTCGGCGACTAGGTCGGCAAGAATCAGGGTTGGCGATTCGCCAGCTCGGCTGTGGGCAACCTCATGAATCGTGTTCCGAATCGATACCAGGTCGGGCAAGGGTTCCTCATCGCCAAGCGGGATGTCAGGGCTAATGAAGACGACCAGAATGGCCGGGTTCACCAAAATGGCGCAGAGCGCATCAAGTGCTGTTGGTACGACGAGTACGTCGTACCAGACGTCCTCGTCACCATGTCGAAGCCCGCGCAGCTCATCCCGCAGCATCGCGACCCGTTGCGGCGACATGTCGGAGACCCCGAGAACCACAAAATGGCGCTGCTGTGGACCCATGTGCAGACGTGCGGCATCTGCTCCTCGCGGGTCTCGGGTATCTGGCGCGCTCGGATCCTCGTCCAGCATGGACGCACTTTCACCAAGCTGCGAGGTTCGCTCAAGCGCGAAGGCGATCTCGGCTTGGAGCGGGCCGAATTCGCGAGCCTTCACGTGGTGAAGCACATGCCTGAAGAACGCTTCCCCCGGATAGACGAAGAACTTCTCGAGCCTCTCCAGGACACCCAGATCGTCATTGAGTCTGTCAATCAGAGCCGGTTGACTGGGATCGATTGCAAGGCGGGTCACTCGGGAATTCACGCGATTCCACACATCAAGTCGCATCCGGATTGGACTGCCAGACTCAAACATCATCGATACGCGGCTGGCCGGAACGTTTCCCGCACCGCGCGTCATGGTTCCTGCCGGACACCGCGTGGGTTTGTCGCCATTGGTGAAAAGTATCGGAATACCGGTGGTGAGGCTCGTGGTGCCCTCCGCTCACTGACAACGGTGAACCCGAAGCGAATATGCTGTGGGACATGGCTCAGGCGAGCGCTAATGCGCGCTACCAGCAACTGGTCAGTCGACTTCAGGAGCAGTACGCGGCCATTCCGCCGGGTAGTCCGGTGCGGTTGGCGAAGATGACGTCTAACTTGTTCCGGACTCGAACGCAGGTTGAGGCGCCCGGCCTTGATGTCGCCGCCTTCGACGGCGTGCTTGAGGTGGATGAGGTCAACCGTACGGCTGACGTCCTGGGAATGACGACGTACGAGCATCTGGTGGACGCGACGTTGCCGCACGGCCTCATGCCGTTGGTGGTCCCGCAGCTCAAGACGATCACGCTCGGGGGAGCGGTTACCGGGCTTGGCATCGAGTCGTCGTCGTTTCGCGAAGGCTTGCCGCACGAGTCGGTGCTGGAGATGGACATCCTCACCGGCGACGGTCAGATCATCACCGTGAGCTCCGCACCGGATGACCCGAACCGAGATCTCTACCTCTCATTCCCCAACTCCTACGGATCACTTGGCTACGCGCTTCGGTTGAAGATCGAACTCGCGCCGGTGCAGGACTACGTCCTGCTTGAGCACGTTCGCTTCGACACGGCGAAGGAGATGGCGCAGGCGATTGCTGAGATCACCGAATCTCGTAGCCACAACGGTAAGACCGTGGACTTCCTTGACGGCACAGTGTTCTCCGCCGACGAGCAATATCTGACACTCGGCCGGTGGGCAAACAAGTTGCCACCGGGCTACTCGCGGCCGAGCGACTACACCGGGATGAATATCTACTACGAGTCGATTCGGCAGCGTTCCTTTGATGCTCTCAGCGTCCGCGACTACATCTGGCGCTGGGACACCGACTGGTTCTGGTGTTCGCGCGCTTTCGGAGCGCAGAAGCCGCTGATCCGTCGCCTGTGGCCAAAGTCGAAGCTACGTTCGGACGTGTATTGGAAGATCATCGCCGCGGACCGCAAGTACAAGTTCAGCGATCGCCAGTTGAAGCTGTTCGGTAAGCCGCCGAAGGAAGAAATCGTGCAGGACATTGAGGTTCCGGTGGACCGGCTGGCCGAGTTCTTGGACTTCTTCCATTCGAAGATCGGCATCTCGCCGGTGTGGGTCTGCCCACTGCGTTCCCGCGACGGAACGACGAAGTGGCCGCTCTACGAAATGGATACGACTGTCACTTACGTAAACGTTGGTTTCTGGTCGACAGTCGAGTTGCCGAAGGGTGGGAATCCTGCAGATGGCGTCCTTAACCGATTGATTGAGGATGAGGTGACAGCTCTTGAAGGTCACAAGTCGCTGTACTCAAGCGCGTTCTACGACCAAGACGAATTTGATCATCTCTATGGCGGAAAGCACTACGCGCAGGTTAAATCAAAGTACGACGCTGACAATCGGTTGACCGGTCTTTACGCAAAGGTTGTCCAGCGTCGCTAGGCTGATGTCCCGTTGCCGCATCGCAGACGTGCGATCGCGGCCGTCGGAGGAGGAATTGTGAAGCTTGCCGAGGTCTTCAACACCATCGCGGGGGAAGACGCACCTGTCGAATTTGTTGCTTATGACGGCAGTAAGACGGGAACCCCCGGTTCACCGGTTCGCCTGGAGGTTCGGTCCCCGCGGGCGCTCGAACTCGTCATGTCTCACCCCGGTCAGGTGGGGCTTGCGCGCGCCTATGTGGCGGGGGAGGTCGAAATCGTTGGCGACGTCGTCGAGATGTTCGAAGCGCTGAGCTACGTCCGCCCGTACCAAATCCCAACATCCGAGAAGCTGAAGTTGGCGCGCGAGTTCGGACCACAAGTGCTCAAGAGCGCCAACATCTTTCACCGCGGTGAGGCACCTCCGGAAGAGAAGAAGCTGGGCGGCCGACGTCACTCAAAGGGCCGCGACGCGGAGGCGATCGCCCACCACTATGACGTTTCCAATCAGTTCTACCGCTACGTGCTCGGCCCATCGATGGCCTACACCTGCGCGGTGTTCCCCACCGAGGATGCGAACTTGGAGCAGGCGCAGGAGGAGAAGTTCGATCTTGTCTGCCGCAAACTCGACCTCAAGCCGGGGATGCGCGTTCTCGATGTCGGTTGTGGTTGGGGTGGCATGGTTCTGCACGCGGCGAAGAACTACGGCGTCGAGATCATCGGCGTAACCCTGTCCAAGCCACAGGCTGACTGGGGCCAGCAGGCGGTCATTGAAGCTGGGCTCGAGAAGCAGGCGCAGGTCCGATTCAGCGACTATCGGGATGTTCCGGAAAGCGGTTTTGACGCGGTCTCGTCGATCGGACTTACCGAACACATTGGAGAGGCCAACTATCCGGCATACTTCCGGGTTCTGCGAAGCAAAGTGCTGCCAGAGGGTCGGCTGCTCAACCACTCCATAACGCGTTTCAACGATAAGCAGAGAGTCTGGTATCGCAATAGCTTCGTCAATCGCTACATCTTCCCCGACGGCGAGATCACCGGTCCAGCAAAGATCGTGACCGCCCTCACCGGTGAGAATTGGGAACTTCAGCACGAGGAGAACATTCGCGTCCACTACGCCAAGACACTGCACTGCTGGCGGATGAATCTGGAGGAGAACTGGGACGCGGCGGTGGCCGAGGTAGGTGAGCGCAAGGCTCGCGTTTGGCGCCTCTACATGGCGGCGTCCGAATTCGGATTCACCCACAACATCATTCAGCTGCACCAGTTCCTGGCGACCAATACGGTCGACGGCCGGACTGACATGCCGTTGCGGCCCGACTTTTCCCGCAACTGGCCTGCGTCAACCTGAACAAGCGTCACAACGGGTGACAACCACACCCTGATTAACCCTCCCGCGTCAGCGGTGGCGATCGCCCGGCTGCAACGAAGTGGCCCGTGACGGTACGTTGCGCCAAAACGCCCCACGCTGTTACCTGCGTGCCCTGAACTCGGGAGACCATATGTCGTTGACCACCTCTGCGCCCCACTCGCCGCTCATTGATGGCTGTTGCACGCAGGATCGGTTGGCAATCATTCGGTCACTTTCCCAGGCGGTGTTCGAACCACTCCCGCAGGCGCTCGTCAGCCCTGTTGGGCGCATCACCATCCCGAACCAGCGGGCCATCCGGGGTGCCGCCGACATGATTGTCTTCGGATCGATCGCCACGGGTAGTCCGGAGTCTCCCAACGCTGAGGCGATGGCGATCAAGGATGGCAACATCGTCGGCATCGGTTCAGCGAGCGATGTGGAGGGTCTGACGGATGCGTCGACTCGGGTGGTCGATTCGGGCGATGGGTTCATTGTTCCGGGACTCATTGAGCCGCACATGCATCTGTGGTCAACGGTGTTGGCCGACAGTTGGCTGAATTGTTCGGCTCTGGAGAATCCAACGTTCGATGACGTTGTGAACCGGCTCAAAGCAAACGCCGCCACGGCGAGCCCGGGTGACTGGATTCAGGGTCAACTGTTTGACCCGAGTCTTTACCCAGGTGAACCGGAGCTGACGGTCGAGATCCTCGATCAGGTCAGTCGCGACAACCCGATTGCTGTGCTCAACGCATCAATGCACTACCTCTACGTCAACTCCAAGGCGTTTGAACTAGCCGGGATCACAGAAGACACCCCTGATCCTGCGGGTGGAAAGCTCTACCGAGAAAACGGGAAGTTGACCGGGGTTGTTGGCGAGTCGGGCGCAATTCTGAAGTTCATGGCAGTCACACCCATGCGCAGCCAGGAGCAACTAGCCGCTGGCCTGGTCGACATCATGAACAAGGCTGCGTCGGTAGGTGTGACATCCATGCGCGAGGCCCTGACCGGGGCGGTCATGGGTCCAGGTGAGGTGTCTGCCCTCCATCAACTCAACGCTGCTAAGCGTCTGCCGGTTCGAATCTCGACGGCACAGCATGCACTGCTCGGAAATGATGCGTGGGCATCAGCCGGTGTTACCCCAATGTCAGGGGACGACATGGTTCGGGCCGTCGCGTGGAAGATCATGTCTGACGGTTCCACCCAGGGGCGCAGCGCCTATATGCGCGATACCTATGTGGGGCAATCCGAAAATCGCGGGCACCCGAACATGGATATTGAAGCGTGCATCTCGCTGATGAAGCAGGGCCACGACGCCGGATGGCAGATCATGACTCATGCCAACGGTGACGCTGCCATTGACATGGTTGTTTCGGCCTACGAACAGGCGCTGGACGGTGCTGCCCCACATGATCAGCGGCATCGCATTGAGCACTGTTCCGTGGCCGAACCCGAACACTTCGAACGGATGGCGAGGATTGGGGTTCATCCCAGCTTCTTGATGAACCATGTGTACTACTGGGGCACGGTCTTGCGGGACAACATCGTCGGCCCCCAGCGGGCAAGTGAGCTGGATTCAGTGGCAAGTGCACTCGCAGCGGGCTGTCGGCCAACCCTGCACAGCGACTACTCCGTGAGTCCGATGCAGCCCCTGTTGTCGGCACGTACCGCAGTCAAGCGGGAGACGCGCGATGACGGTCAAGTCCTGAACCCGGCTGAATGCGTACCCGCCGAGGCGGCTCTCAAGGCGATCACCTCCGATGCGGCATGGCAGATACATGCAGATGACCGCGGCACGCTCGAGGTCGGGAAGAAGGCTGACTACGCCGTGCTTTCGGCTAACCCGTGGGCGAGTGACCCATCCACCTGGGCGGACATCACTGTGCACGAAACCCGGATTGACGGCACTGTCGCCTGGAGTTCGTAGAACCTCGCCGGAGTTCAATGTCACAGCACGGCCTGCGGGGTGCGGTGCACAAGAAGCGGGTGCGAGGATTTCGCTGTGAGTGCATCCTCCGAACAGAGTTCCGCAGACATCACCTCGCAGAACGAGGCGATTAGTGAGAACTCTCGCCGACTCTGGCTAATTCTCTCGGCGCTCATGCTGACGATGCTGTTGGCGGCGCTTGACCAAACGATCGTCTCCACCGCCCTCCCAACGATCACCAGCGACTTGGGTGGCCTGGACGAACTGTCCTGGGTCGTCACGGCTTACCTCTTGGCATCCACCGCAAGCACGCCGATCTGGGGCAAACTCAGCGACCTTTACGGTCGCAAGCTCATGCTGCAGACGTCCGTCGTGGTCTTCGTTATTGGCTCCATGCTCGCGGGCGCCTCACAGAACATGTGGGAACTGATCGCCACACGAGCTCTCCAGGGCCTCGGCGCAGGCGGGCTCATGGTCCTGGTGCTGGCCGTCATCGCGGACATCGTGCCGCCCCGGGAGCGCGGTCGCTACAGCGGTTTGTTCGGTGCAGTATTTGGCGTCGCGAGCGTGGTTGGACCGCTGCTTGGCGGGCTCTTCACGCAACATCTGTCATGGCGGTGGGTCTTCTACATCAATGTCCCGATCGGCATCGCGGCGTTTGTCGTTCTTGGCTCAGTGCTGCACTTGCCGGTACACAGACGCAAGCATTCGATCGACTGGCTGGGTGCCTGCCTGCTGGTGTTCGGGGTGGTGTTGCTGTTGCTCGTCACGGTTTGGGGCGGCCAGCGCTATGACTGGGGGTCACCTCAGATCATCGGCCTGTGCGTCGCTGGTTTGGTTGCCCTCGTCTTGTTCGTTCTGCAGGAACTGCGTCATCCGGAGCCGCTGATTCCGATGAGTATGTTCAAGCTGCCGGTCATGCGGGTCTCGTCTGCAATCGGATTCGTTGTCGGCTTCTCACTGTTTGGCGCGATCGTCTACTTGTCGATCTACATGCAGGTCGTGCGCGGTGCGACGCCCACGGCTGCTGGGCTGCAACTGCTGCCGCTGATGATCGGCTTGCTGTTCACATCGGTCCTGAGTGGACGGCTCATCACCCGAACTGGCAAATACAAGATCTACCCGATCATTGGCACGGGGCTTTCGACAATTGGCCTATTCATGCTGGCTCAGGTTGACCAGACCACGAGCCTTTGGTTCCTCTCGCTCGCCATGCTCATCCTGGGTGCGGGCCTTGGCAACGTGATGCAGGTGCTGGTCATCGCTGTGCAGAACAACGTCGATCCGCGTCAACTGGGCGCTGCAACGAGCACCTCAACGTTCTTCCGATCCATCGGTGGGTCGTTCGGAACAGCGGTGTTTGGGGCGGTGTGGACCGCTCAACTCGCAGCCCAACTTGCCGTCGAACTTCCGGGTGTCCCGCTGCAGTCCGGTGATGGCAGTAAGGTCACATCGTCTCTGGGGAACATCAGCGCCTTACCGGCGGACATCCAAGATCATGTGTTGACGGCAATGTCAAACGCGATCGACAACACCTTCCTGTTCGCAGTTCCGTTTATGGCCTTCGCTTTCGTGCTGTCGTTCTTCCTCAAGGAAGTGCCGCTGCGAAAGCGCCAGGACATCGCGCACGATTTGGCGGACGATGCCGCCGTTCCCATGCCGACCCCGCTCGATTAGCCCGTCGTCTGATCAGGCCGGTGCTTCGGTAATGCCAATCTCGATCGTTTTGCCAAGGAGCTTGCCGATCGGGCAGTGATGAGCCACTCGGGCGAGTCCGGCCCGCTCCTTCTCCGACAGCTCGCCAACCAAGGTCAATTCGCATTCGAATCGCGCCGCCATCGGATCGTCATCGTCGTGCGTCACCTCCGCGACGACGTGATCAAGCCGGGTGCCTCGCACGTCGGCAGCCATGCGGACTGTGATGGCAATGCAGGCCGCCAGTGATGCGTCGATTAGGTCGTGCGGGCGCACGCCTGCGGTGCCGCCGATTCCCTCGCGCTCGCTGTCGGAGACAAACTCGAATCCTCCGGCTCGCACAGTTGTGGCGTACGGGGTGTCGGTACTGCTCGCAGTTGCCATGGGCCAACTGTGCCGACCCAGCTCCACCGACGCAATTTGTGTTGGGACAGCGGCTAGTTCTTGACAGGCGTGGCACTGCCCATTTGACCCAGAGCCCACGGCAACCAAAGCTGCAGTGCGTTCGACCAGAAGTAGAACTCGTGCGAACCTGGCGGCGTCGACATCTCGACGTTCATCCCGTAGTTCTGTGCCTTGTTGACGAACTGCTTCTCATCGGCAAGCAGCCCAGAGCTGTCTTGCGCTCCGGTTATGACTTTGCCAGACACCGTCCGAGATGACGGCTGGTTTGCGATGATCCAGTCCGACGTGTACGGATTCACAGTTGCCTGCAGATTGGCAGGGTCGCCAAAGAGATCGTTCATCCCGGCGGTGTAGGTGGGCATGGTGGACCCAGAGAAGTTTCCGAACAATCCGAACTTCTGCGGACTGCGAAGAGCCAACGCCTGGGCGCAGTAACCTCCCATTGACAGTCCGGCAACAGCCTGATTCTTGGGGCCGGTGAGGGTCCGAGCCTTTGAATTGATGTAGTTGGGAACGTCAACGGCTAGGTAGGTTTGCCAGTTCCCCTGGGCCCCGTTGACACACTCAGTGTCGGCCAATTGGTCAGGACCGACGCTGACCGACGCAATGATTGCTGGCTTGCCGTTCTGGGCGTTCGCCAGTCCGGTGTTCTGGGCGCCACCGCCATTGAACCAATCTGCTGCTGTCCCAGGAGTGCCAGGAAACAGATACACAACAGGGAACTTCTTGGTCGGCGCCTGGAAGTATTGGGGTGGCAACCAGATGAACGCCGGATACGCACCAACGCCACTTGTGGTGCCGGGAATGTCCGTAACGACCGTCACGCCCCGTGGGAAGTTTCCACGCTCTTCGCCGAGCATTTGGGCCGAAGCAGTGGAGAACGGATACTGATCGAACAACTCGCCGAGTCGGATGTAGAGCCCGAAGTGGTTGTTGACCAGCGAACCAGCGATGAGGATCAGAAGCGGCAGTACAAGTGGAAGCGGCCAGAAGTACCAGCGCTTGTGCTTGCGTTTGCGTCGCCAGCACCAAACGATGACCAGGACTATCAGCGCCGAACAGATGATTACGGGCCAGTTGTTGTTGATATATACGTCGTTGGTCCAACCCAACAGATCGCCGACATAATCCATGGGCTGATCTTCGCTTATGAGGCGGGTGGCGCGCGACTCAAACCGCACTCATGTCACCAAAATGGTCCGGCACCCCACAGCACTACTTCGTTCCGCGGGGCCCCTGGCCCCACACAACGAAGTAGTGCCCCGGAGCGGATCCGTTAGTCGTCTCCGACGACCTGCCTCCCGATTCCGCACCCCACAGCGAGACTTCGTTCCGCGGGGCCCCTGGCCCCACACAACGAAGTAGTGCCCCGGAGCGGAATCGAACCGCTGGCCTACCCCTTAGGAGGGGGTCGCTCTATCCGACTGAGCTACCGGGGCGTGCTGGTGAAATCGCGAGGAATTCCGACCGATCCTAGCCGTCACCATGGTGTGCCGCCCAAAGCGTGCAGATGAGCGCGCCGATCACCGTGGACACTCGCCTCCGATTTGCGATGTGTTTGAACGTTGCGACATTGTTGCGAGGTGACTGGCAAACCAACGGACCGGAATGTCGTCGGAGCATTGGTCGCTGTGTTGGTTCTTGCGCTTGGAGTTGCGGTTGGGGTGATGCAACTCAATACCCCGTCACCCATCGGTGCGGACGCACCCGTCGATCAATTCTCCGCAGGGCGGGCAATGAACTCGGTTGACGCGATTGCTGGCAATGGGATTCCCCATCCTGTGGGCAGCGCGGACTTAGCCAGAGTCCGTGCGTACCTCGTGAAGCAGATCAGCGACATGGGCTACAAGCCCGAGCTTGAAAGCGGAAATCAGACCGAGCAGTGGTTCTCCGAAGGGAAAGCCCCACCGATCAACGCGCCGCAGATCTCCTCGCCGTTGAGCACCACCGCAGTCACGAATATCATCGTCCGCGTTCCAGGGACCGACAGGAGTTCATCGGATGCGGTCATCGTGTCCGGGCACTACGACTCGGTCCAGCCTGGACCAGGAGCAAGTGATGACGGGGGCGCCATGGCCGCGTTCCTTGAGGTGATGCGGGCGATGAAGGCGTCGCCGCCTCTCAAGCACGATGTCATATTTCTGTTCACCGATGCGGAGGAGCCAACGCTCGGCGGATCCACGCTCTTCGTTCAGGAGAGTCCTGCAGCGAAGGACGTTAAGTTCATTCTCAACTTCGAGTACCGAGGCACCACCGGCAAGAGCTTGTTCTTCGAAGGTGCAAGCGTTGACCAAGATCTGATCGATACATACCGGCAGGTACAGCCGAATCCACTGTCAAGCTCGATGTTCTTCTTCGTATACCAACAACTCGAGAACAGCACGGATTTTGCCGTCCTCAACACGTTGGGCGCACCCGGTCTCGCATTCGCGTCGATCGGCAACAACGTGCGGTATCACACGCCCACTGACAATTTGACGAACTTCTCCCCGGGTGCGTTGCAGTACACCGGCGACATGATGCTTGGACTCGTCAAGAACCTAGCAAACCAAGACTCCCTCGCATCGAAGTCCGGGGAGGAGTTGGTTTGGTACAACATCGGACCAATCCTGCTCTCGTACCCAACACTGGTCGCGTATGTCCTGCTGGGCATGGCATTGACCATGTTGGTGATAGCGCTGGTATTTGGACTCAGGTCCAAGGTGGCAACCGGTCGGGGAATCGCGAGGGGAGTCGGCACAACGCTGCTGTCTGGTGTGCTGGCTGTTGTCGTCACCCAACTTCTGTTGGCATTTGTCTACCTAGTCCGTTGGGACACCCGCGACTTCATAAGCCTGACGGGCATGTTCGACACTGATCCGTACCGGGGTCAGTTGTACATGGTGACGTTCGTGGTTGCCGTTTCTGCCATCACCGTGGCGATGTTGATCCGCGCACGACGTTTTCAATCAATAGAGAGCCTTCAACTCGGCGCACTGATTGTGTTCGCGGTGGTCGCGACTGCCGCAACCTTGGCGGCGCCGCCAGCGGCGTACGTCATTGCGATCCCTCTGCTGCTGATGTCCACGTCAGCCCTCGTGCGGGTACTGGTCAAGCGGCACGAGGTCGTGACAACCATCGAGTTGGTCCTCGCATTCATTCTTGTGGTCTTCACGTTCCCACTCTGTGCGCTGATCTACCAAGGTCTCAACCTGTCGACTGGCGCACTGGCATCGCTGATCGTTGCGCTGACACTTTGCCTGCTCGTCCCGGTTATCGACCTCATCGCTCAGGCCATTGGCCAGCTGCTCAGTCTTGGCCTTGCGCTGGGCGCAGCGGTCATGCTGGCGATCGGTTGCGCAACCCCGCTGGTAGGCCCGAACTACCAGCAGCCTGACAGTCTTGTCTATGCCGTGGACGCAAACACTGGCAAGTCACTCTGGCTCAGCAGCGACAAGCAGCCGGATTCCTGGACGCAGAACGTCCTTGGAACCGACCCGACTCGGGTGCCTGCGCCGGAAGTGATCTTCCCGTACTACCCGGTGAAGGCTAAGAGCTACGAAACTCAGACCGTACTCAGTGCGCCAGCAAAGGTCACGGTTCCACTGTCCGCACCTGTTTTGACGGTGCAGTCTGACCAGACTGTCGGTGGCGTGCGCAAAGTCAAATTCAACACCGCCTCGACGCGGGATGCCCTGAACCTCTGGTACACGATGTCGAGCAACACGGAGTTGAAGACGCTCAAGGTTGACGATCAGGTTGTGCGCGTCAAGCCTTCGAAGACATGGTCGATCCTCGGTCAAGGCCTTCCCAAGTCGGGCTACACCGTTGAGGTCACGTTGCCAGCAGGAAGCAATCTGAACGTAGTGGTCACCGATCAGAAGCATGGGTTCCCGGACGATCCTGCGCTCGGTTTGCCACCGCGACCCGACACAACGTTCTCTTGGTGGCCCAGAGGGAAGCAAGCAGACGCGACGATCGTGACGAAGTCGTACGACCTCAAGTAGGGCATGGGGCTGCGCCGCACTCGCATCAACACCGGCGAACGGACAGAATCTCACCGATGCCTCCCACCTTCGAAGAGTCCGAAGCGCTCGCCGAGTTCCTGCTCGCGTTGGGCCGTGCTCAACTGACCGCAGGCTTCCCGGTTGACACCGTGACGGCCACCTTGGCCGAGGCGGTCAAGAGCTACGGATTCGAATCAGCCGATGTCGCGGTACTCCCAGGAGCGATATTCCTCAACCTTGGCCCGCACCACCGCGGGCTGTTTGTCACCGTTGACGTTGAGTTCACACGGTTTGATCAGTCGGCGGCAATCGCAAACGTGGCCAGACGGGCTGCGCGTGGTCAAGTGGGTGCGGCCGACGGAATCGCCGAACTCAAACGAGTGCCATCGCTTCCCCCTCGGTTTCCGCGTTGGGCGACGATCATTGGGTACGCGATGGTTGCTGGGGGTTTCTCTTTGGTCTTTCGCTACAGCTTCTGGGACCCGATCATCGCCGCGACCCTCGGTGTTCTGGTTGGGGTGAGCGTCCGTTCAACGCGATCGAACCCAGCGCTCAATGTGTTGATGGCCCCGATGATGGGGACGCTGTGCGCGGCGATCGTGTTCTTGATAGCGCACTTCCTCGGGACGGGAATTCGACCGCTTCACGTCGTCGTCGCTTCCCTGATCATTTTGCTACCGGGAGCGGCCCTGACTCGCGCCACGATGGAAATGGCAAGCGGCCACATCATCTCGGGCGGCTCACGGCTGATGTGGGCACTCATGCAGTTGGCGTTGTTGGCGGCGGGCATCGTGGTGGGTGCGCGCCTTGTCGGGGTGAGCAACCTCGATCCTCCATCACTTCACGAGGCGCGACTGCCGATCTGGGTGGCGTTGGCCGCTGTGGTGATCTACGCGATCGGTCAAGGCTTGGCGAACAACATGCCCAAGGGGTCGATCTGGATCATTCTTCTTCTCCTCCTTGGCGCACAGAGCATCCTCATGATCGCGACCATCCATGTGGGCGCGATCTTCGGTAGCGCGTTGGCGGCGGCCGGAATGCTGTTGGCATCAATCATCGTGGAGCAGCGCGGACGCAGTCACTTGCCGGCGATTTCGTTGTTCACCCCGGTCTTCTGGCTGCTTGTTCCCGGCTCTGTCGGGTTGATCGGATTGGCGAACGCACTCAACGGTGAATCCGAATCGCACGGATTTGAGATTTCGGTGGGCGCCAACCTGATGCTGGAATCAGGAGCAGTCATCCTTGCGATCCTTGTTGGGATGCAGGTGGCCAGCTTGCTTGGCGAGGCGCAGATCTGGCGACGACAACAGGTCGCGCTCGGCAATGGGTCCGAATAATGGCCGCGGGCTGGTGTCTCATTCAGAGCATCACGGGTTGAGTCAGGACACAATGGCCAAATGCGTATTTCCGCCAGGTCAGATTATGCGGTCCGCGCGGTCATTGAGATTGCCGCCGCAGCTCCCGCGCTAGTGAAGGCCGATCAGATCGCCGAAGCTCAGGGGATTCCAGTCAAGTTCCTCGAAAACATCCTGTCGGACCTTCGTCGAGCCGGAGTTGTTCGTAGTAAGCGGGGAGCAGATGGCGGTTACGTGCTTGGCTACGATCCGAACGATTTGAGCGTCGCGCACGTCATGAGATCGGTCGAGGGTCCCCTTGCCTGGGTCCGCGATGAACGACCGGGAGTCGTCCACTACGAAGGTAACTCTGACGGACTTGAGCAAGTCTGGGTCGCGGTGCGGGCAAGTCTGCGATCGGTCATTGACCACGTTTCGATCGGACAGCTTGTACGCCACCAGTTGCCCAGGGCGGTTACGAAGTACACCCGGGACCCACAAGCGTGGGTGGATTAACCCAACCTTTCGGGTAGGAATAACTTGCTTTCCTCAGGAATGCCACGTTACGGTGGAACTATGACGAACCTGATCTGTTGTTGCTGACCCTTCTCCACGTCCGCACGTCAACAGATCATCGAAAGGTTCCGTCATGTCAGCTTCACCAATACTGTCTGTTTCCGCCGCACTCGACTTAGTCCCGTTGCCGCGTCAACGGCGCTCCAAGCCACTTGAACTCCCAGTCCTCGTTGATGTGGTCCAGGGCATTGCGGACCGCCCGCACCTGTGGGCACACCGGGTTCAATACAGCTCAACAAGGCGCTGGTGGACCAAGCTAGTTGACGACGCGAATGTCGACGTGTGGCTGCTGAGTTGGCTGCAGTCCCAGGAAACCGACCTTCACGACCATGGTGGATCTGCGGCAGCATTCACTGTCGTCCAGGGTGCACTTGCCGAAGTGCGGGTGGGAGCGTATGGCGCTGTCGACCTCAGTCACGTGACGGCGGCTGAACGGTCCGTCCAGTGGGTTGCGCCCGGTGTCATTCATGATGTCTCCAACCCTTTCAACGTACCCGCAGTGAGCGTTCACGCCTACTCACCGCCGCTCGAGCAGATGACGTACTACCGCAGAACCAAGGACGGTCCTGAGCCGGTGCGAACCGAACCCGTCTTCGGACCTGAACGGAGCTAGATGGCAACCATCGACGACATACTCTTGAAGGCTCGCGCGCGGTTACAGCGGGTCGATGTCAGTGCCCTCGCGGCCGAGCTTGAATTGGGTGCCCTGGTTGTTGACATCCGCCCGGTCAGTCAACGGCGCGAGTCCGGAGAGATTCCAGGTTCGATTGCGATCGAACGAAATGTTCTGGAATGGCGCCTTGATCCCGGCAGTGACGCACGTATCGACGCGGCCACTGATCACAATCTGCGCGTTGTGATCGTTTGCCAAGAAGGCTATGCATCGAGTCTTGCCGCGGCGTCGCTGCAGGACCTTGGCCTGCATAAAGCGACTGATCTCGCGGGTGGGGTACGAGCGTGGCTTGAAGAGGGCCAGCCGTTAGTCCATTGACGCTGGCCGCCTGATCCGCCGAACCACCACAATTGCGAGCGCTGCCATTGCGACGAGTCCGATTCCGATCGCTGCGGGGTTGGCTCCCGGAGTCGGTGGTGGCGGATCCATTGAGTACACAAAGGCGACCCGACTGGCGGCACCCTTCGGCGGCGGGAAGGGAGAGGACTCAGTGGCACGCTTGCTCGCCGCTGTTAGATACGCGCTGGCCATGGCGGGATCTGCCGATGACGAGATGACACCATCCAAGATCTTGGACGTCCCCTGAGTCTGGAGTTCGTTCGCGCCCTTCGCCAAGCCCTCATCACCCGCGAGGATCTTCTCGCTGCCATCGGTGAGTTTACCGAGACCCACGGCAAGTTCACTCGTGCCAGTCGCAAGTTGCTGGGACCCGGTGCTCGCACCGTTTGCGCCCGTCGCAAGTTGGGTCGTTGCCTTCGCGGCAATGGCCAACTTCGCTTGGAGCTCAACCAGCCCCTCGTACACGCCCGGCTTGGCTGCGTTCAGGCTCTTGAGGGCCGTGCTGACCTGAAGGAGTCCGGCCGTGATCTTCGCGAGCAGCACAGTGTCGAGGAGTTCGGCGCCCACCGCGACCGCGCCCGATTTGACAGCTGCCGACGTTGCCTTGGCTTTGGCAGTCAGTAAGTCGGCGCAGCCAGGTGTCGCAGGGATAACGCAAAGTTGGGTGTAGGCGCTATCAATCGCAGTGCGAGCGGCGCCCGCGTCAGCTGCTGCAGACGCGGCGCCCTCCGCAAGTGCCTGTGCGCTCTTCTGAGCGGCGCGTGACGCTTGCACCAGGGTGACATTCTTTGGCGGTGGGATCGGAATCGGAGGATCACTCGCCGCGCCGACCCCGGATGCAATCGCATTCACCGCGTCCGCGAGCTGTCCCGTTGCCGTGACCGCGGCGGGAAGTCCGCTGCTGCCGGAAAGTTGGTCAAGGCCTGTGGACAGATCGACGAGCCCGTCGGCGAGCGCCTTGGTGCCGGACGCGATTCCCTTTGAACCTTTGTACGCTTGCCCGGTCGCCTTTGTCGCCTCAGCTTGCGCCTTCGTCAGTTCCGCTGCGCCGTTGGCAAGTTTTGCGGCCGAACTGTCCAACGTGGTGAGACCGTCGGCGAGCTTGGTGTTTCCGGCGAGGGAGTCTGAGAGCAACTTGGCCGAGAATCCAACAGCAGGATCCTGACCGTTTTCGACTGGCACGACTTCAAGCTTCACCGCTGGGATCTGCAGCGATGCCGAGTTCACTTTGAAGATCAAGTCCTGTTGGTAGTTGCCCAGGGGTGGATACAAGACCAAGTTCCAGAGCAGCGTGGTTCGGCCTTCACTGTTGGTGCTGACGACAGCTGTACCCGCATCCTTGAGTGCGACGTCCTGCGCGAGCGTCGCGATCATGGTGCCGACGAAGGGAGAAAAGACCGGTTGTTCGACTGTTCGTTCGTTTCCACCGGCGTCGGTGTAAGTGATCTTCTGTTTCTCCACTGACGTGTTCGTGACGGTGTAGCGCACCCGCATGTCCCCGCTGCGGCCCGCAACTGACTCCGGGTTGACTCCCTTTTCGCCCTCACCGCTCGTTGCGTATTCGGCGTGGAGAGCGACTGGGAGGGGTTTGGAAAAGTTGGCCTGCGTCGCGGCCGTCGTTTGTCCGGCGCCGCCAACCGGGTATTGCACTGTGTCGCCGGTTACGACTGGCTTTCCAGCGCGATCCAGGTAGCGCACGTTCGTCGTCGACGTCGTCGCCACGACGTTCTGCGGCGGCATGTTCGTGGCGACGATGCGGTTGATCAGTTCGGAACTCTGGGGCAGCCCGTTAGGAGTGAGTGAGGCAGTCACCAACTGCTCGTTCACCAGTGGTGGCTGCGGGCTGAGCGTCTTCGAGTCGGGGAGGGTGTTCGTCGGATCCGACGCCGCTGCGGTATTGCCAGCCGTCGGGAGTGCGGCCAGAGCCGGAACGCAGCTTAGGGCGGGAACCGCGCTCACAGCCACGATTCCTCCAGCGACCAAGACTGCCAACCGCCTCATGCCTTGTCCCGCCCATCTTCGGGCCGACCAGGTGACTGAAGCATCGAGACGAGGTCCTCCGGTAGCTCTTGACTTTCGGGTGTTGACCCGCCGGACGGAGAGTCGGACAACGGTACGGCTTCACCGTCGGCGGGACCCGAGTCTCCTTGCGGTGTCCGCCAGATTCCTACCACCACGCTGGTAACCATCATGGTGACGAGGGCAGGCAACAACGTGATGATGATGATGGTTATCGAATCGGGCTCGTAACTCGCCATCAGTGCCAGCGAGATGGCTGTGGCGATCGCTCCGAGCAACAGCGGCAGGGCCAGGGATCGTCCGATGACCAACACGGCGAGGAGCGCGACGATGACGATCGCCCAAGCCGTTACTGCGCCGTTGTCGGCCGGTACCGGCGGAACGACTAGCGAAAGCAGGCCGATGACAAGCAGACCGAGAATCACGCCGAGGAAGTAGCCGAAGGCACGGAAGGGTCTGCTACTCGACCCACCGCCGAACCCTGGTGGCAACAACACGGTCACACCGCCGAGCACAGCTGACATCGCGATTGGTGTGCGGGCGTCGAAAGGCAACGCGGGAAGCCTCGAAACCAGTACCCACGCGACGGCAACACCGAGGGCGGCTCCGATCACTACCACCGGTCGGTTCAACACAACGGGTCGTCGCGCGAACTTGCGGGTTCTGTCCTCTGTCGCGACGGCCTCCAATGCATTGGGGTCACCTTCGACGTGAAGCTGCGGGAGGAGCCGGTCCAGCCATCCGGGCAACCACCAGGTGCCCTTCGCAGCCAGCACCATGATCGCGGGGACGAGGAGGCAGCGGACGATGGTCGCGTCGACCGCGACCGCCGTCGCCAGGCCGACTCCGAACATCTTGACTGTCGCGTTGTCGCTGAGGATGAAGCTGGCGAAGACGACCACCATGATGAGTGCAGCCGCCGTGACCAGGCGTCCGGAATCGGCGAGCCCTCGCCGCACGGCGACCTTCATATCGCCGGTCAGGGACCAGTGTTCCCGGAACGCGGTCAGCAGGAAGACCTCGTAGTCCATCGACAGGCCGAAAAGAACCGCGAACATCATCATCGGAATGTAGGACTCAATGGGGACCGGGCCCGTCAAGCCGATCGCGCTGGCCCCCCACCCCCACTGGAAGATCACAGTGACAACGCCGTATGCCGCAGCGATGGACAAGAGGTTCATGACTGCGGCTTTGAACGGGATCAGCAGGGATCGGTACGCCAACATCAACAGGACGAACGAGAGCGTGACCACGCCAAGGATGAAGCCGGGGGTTCGCTGGGCGATCACGTCCGATAGGTCAGACGTCAGCGCGGTCACGCCACCAACGTAGGACGCCATGCCTTCCCCGGTGGTTGCCGGAGGAATGACCTGAGTTCGAAGCCGCTCAACCAGGTCGGCAGTCTGCGGGTCGGCAGCGCTCCACTGGGGGGTGATCTTGATGATCGCCACGCCCCCGTCCGTTGAGACGATCGGTTCGTTGGCCTGTACCACGCCCGGTGTCTGAGCGAGCACGGACTGCAGATCCTGCAAGCGCGGATCTTGAGTTCGCGGGTCCCCGGGGCCCGTCACGCCAGGGGGAGCGGTGGCCACGGTGTACATCTGCGAGACGACGGCGAGGGGCGCGGTGCTACCGGGCCCGAACCCGGCCGACATCGCGTCATACGCCTGCCGGGAAACGGTCTCCGGCGGTAGATCTCCGGCATCGGACTGACCCAAACTCAGGGTCACCATTGGCGCCGCCAGCAGCAGCAGAATCGCTGTCGATCCAATGGCGAATCGCCACGGCTTGTTCGTAACGGCAGTCGCAAGCCGTGCCCAGAAGGTCTTGTCGAGTTCCTCGTGGCTCGGATCGTCCTCCGGCCGGTCCTTCTTTGGGAGAACTCGGTGACCCATGACGCCGAGGATCGCGGGGACCAGTGTGATGGACGATGCCACGGCGACGAGCACAACAACACCGGCGGCGTATCCCAGCCACGCGAGGAATGAGATCCCGGTGAGTGCCAGGCCGCAGACCGCAGCAATCAACGTGCTGCCCGCGAAGACCATGCCGGCACCCGCGGTGCCCATGGTCCGCCCAATCGCATCGGGTACGTCGTACCCCTGGCGCAGCAGCTTGCGGTGTCTGGTAACGAGGAAGAGCGCGTAGTCGATGCCGACGCCGAGTCCGAGCATCGTGCCGAGGGTCGGGGCTACGTCTGGGATAAAGACGACCCTTCCGATGATTCCGACGATCGCCAACCCGACGCCGACCGCCATGACGGCGTTGATCAGCGGCAGGACCATCGCCCAGACTCGCCGTAGGGTGAAGAAGAGCACGATCAGCGCGGCGAGGATGCCCAGTCGTTCGCTTAGGTGGGTGTCCGGCTGAGACAGCTTCTGCCCCAAGTACCCGCCCAGGTCAGTCTTAACGCCTGGACCCGCCGCCTGCTGGGCTGTGGTCTGGACATTCTGCGCCACGGACTTGTCGCCGAGTTGCTGGCCATTGATGACCACGCCAATGATCGCTGTGTGCCCGTCTTTCGACAGTTGACTGGGCACGTCTTCAGGCGTCTGGACCTGGGTGACCGCCGTGATCTTCCGGAGGTCGGACGCGACGCGGTCGACCGTTTCCTTCCCTTGGCCTTCGCCGAAGTTCTGGGTCGCACTCGACAGGACGACGGGATTCGGATCGGTGTTTGTCTGCGGGAATGCCTGATTGAGTAGCGTCTGGGCCTTGGTGCTGTCGGTTCCGGACAGCGAGAAGGTTGAGATATTCGATGGCGCCAGCAGTTGGTTCGCCCCAATGAGAATGACGGCCGCGAGCAGCCACAGTCCGATGACGAGACGTCCGTGGATGGCGCACCTGCGCCCCACCCCGTACAGCCACCGCGTCACTGACGAAGAATCCCACAGCAGTTCCGCTTATGCGGTCCTGTCGCGGACATTTCCGGTGTATCAATGACGTCATGGAAAAACCAGAGATTGATTTTCCGGGCGGCGAACCGCCTACAGAGTTGGTGATCACCGATTTGGTGGTAGGCGACGGCGCGGAGGCCAGGCCGGGTGGCAACGTCGAAGTGCACTACCTCGGAGTCGACTTCGAAACCGGAGAGCAGTTCGATGCGTCCTGGGATCGCGGTGAGTCGATCGAGTTTCCGCTCAATGGTCTGATCGCCGGTTGGCAAGAGGGCATTCCTGGGATGAAGGTCGGCGGTCGCCGCCAGTTGGTCATTCCGCCTCGACTCGCATACGGGGAGACCGGGGGACATCGACTGTCGGGCAAGACGCTCATCTTCGTGATCGATCTACTCGACGCCTAGCTGCGGATTTGACCTGTGGGGAGATCGCCCCGAGTGAAGAACCCACTCGGGGCGATCCTGCTGTCCCACCTGCCCGCTTGCGCCATTTGATTCCACGGGCCGCTGCTGCTCGGTCAGGCGGCCCTAGATGGGGCGCACGACCGACGCGGTGTCGATCCCCCCGAAACGACAACAACGCAGTCGGTCGTGCGAGCTATCTCCGATTCCCCCGAATTCGGTGACATCTATAGTGTGCCCAGTTTCCGGGCCGACTAAAGGTTGAAAACGCACCAATCATGTGAAGCCCCTCACCCGTACCCCACGCAGAGTTCGGTGACGGTGTCGCAGCGTGACGAATTCGCTGAAAGTCCTTATTTTGCAGTGGGTTTCATGATTTCGCCGGGTTGAAGACCGGATTGCCTGGAGCCAATCCGCAGGCCCTGCGAGCCGTGAGTTTGCCGCGAAGTCGCCCGCCTGAACCCACGATGTGATAGCAACCGGTAGTGGGCATGACGCAAGGGATCCTCGATGCGCTAACAGGGCCGTCTCGTTGGTCAATTGATTGGTCATCGATCGTTTGGGCCGCGATCGGCCTCGCGGTCATGACGGGCATGATCGTTTGGGTTTACCGCTCGATGCAGCATCCGCGGCTCTACTTGTCGCCGAACGCGCGCACAGGGGAGCCACAGGCCAGCTGGCAATCACTTGTTCGGTATGTGGTGTTGATTCCAATCGTGTTGGCAGTGTGGTTGTTCGTGATCATCCTGATCATGACCATCGCCGCAAACGATCGGACCGCTGAGCAGATTGCGCTGGGAGCTGCCGCGGTTGTCGGCGCGGCGCGGATCCTTGCGCACACGAGCCCAGAGGGCTCTCATGAGCTCGGTAAGACCATCCCGCTGGCGGTTCTGTCGATCATCATCCTGGGGGGCACGCCCGATGTGAACTCGTGGGAAGGAATCATCAACGACATCGGCACGAATGGCGAGGCCCTCGACGCGTCGTACTTCACCCTGCTCCTACTGGACCTGGCCATGACAGGGCTCTGGTACTGGAGGGTGCGAGCCCGATGGCGGGAGGAACGGCCGACGAGTGCGTTCACGCGCCTGACGAAATCGATGAAACCAGGGCTCGACGTATTCCGGGGTGTCCGGGATTTCGGTAAGACAAAGGAGAGCAAGGCGAAGCCGTACGGCGATATGACTGTGGGTGGTGTCAGTGGACGACACTGACCGCAAGCGTGATCTGGACAACCTTTCGCTGGATCCCGTGGAAGCTGACGAGGCCGACCCTGAATCATGGGACGAACAGCCCGCCGGTGACGACGATGTTGCCGAGTACTTGGCAGATAAACCCCCGCACCACGGGGACTAGCAAATCGGGCGAAACAAGGCCAACTGAGGGCAACTACTAAGGGGTAGACAATGTTCAAGGGATTTCGTGACTTCATTACGCGAGGCAATGTCATCGATCTGGCCGTTGCGGTCGTCATTGGTGGTGCCTTCACAGCGCTGGTGGCCGTCTTCACCCGCAGTCTGATTCAGCCGATGATCAACTTGGCGATGGGCGGCGGCGTCGACGGCGGCAAGGTGATCGTCAACGGCCAGGTGTTCGACTTCGGTGCGATTCTCAATGGCTTCATCACGTTCCTCATCACGGCGGCCGTTGTGTACTTCGTCTTTGTTCTCCCGATGAACAAGTACAAGGCCCGCTTTGGAAAGACGGAGAAGCAAGAGGTCGCCGAAGAGGTCACCCTGCTGCGTGAGATCCGGGACTCGTTGGTAGCTCGCGACGCTGACTAGCGTGCAGCTCTCACAAGCCCTGGCGGTTGAGTCGCCCCAGACATCTATTCCGTCCCTCTCGTTGGCGGCTTCAACACGATGCTCAACCGAGATCGGGTCGCCGCAGCCGCCAATTCGGTGGCCGTATGCGCAGAAACCGCCAATACAATGAGGCTGCCCGGTTCAGTCGAATCGCCGTCCTGATTGCCGGTGCGCGGAAGTAGTCCTGCTTCGCCTTCGGACTGAGAAGCAATAGTTATGACCCGAGCGTCAGCCGCGACCTGCTCAGCAGACTGACCGCCGCCATCCGTTGCTCGGGCGGCGAGCACGTCAACGAGATCTCCCGGGCGAATCAGTGCGGTCTGACCCGCGTCCGCAAGCCGAACTGGGGCGGCGACGTAGGTCCCACTCTGCCCATCCGCGGAGGTGGATTCAGCAAGGCCCAAGAGCCCCGGGCCAACGATTCGGGTCGCAGTGATGGGCTCACCCGTCGAAAGTGGTCCAGCAGTGATGCGCCCCTTCACCTGACCAAGATCTGCGGTCGTCAGGGGTTCACCGAGCACCATTGGCCAATCTGCGGTCCTCACGTCGGCGTCAGAAACGGTGTGACCAGCCGGTAGCGGTCTACTGGCCACGAGAATCGGAGTTGTCGGCGGGGGCGAGGGCCGGAGCATTGAGATCGTCAACAAGGCGGCGGTCCCGGCGAGTATCGCCGCCACGAACTGTCTGTGGGTGCGGGTGAAACGACGCAGTTGCCGGGTGAACACCGTTCGACGCTAAGACACGGAAGGCCCTCGCTGCAGGCGCCATCCACAGGCGTTCAGTCGGACGAGGCCGGGGTTTTCTTTGCTGTCTTGGAATCGCTGGATGTTGCGGAACCGGAGGCGTCCTTAGCGGGACTTGCCCCGGCTGAAGCGGTGTCACTGGTTGCAGGTTGCTTCTTGTCGCCACTAGCCGCGCCCGCGGATTCCTTGGCAGCGGCGACATCGGGAGGACCCTTCTTTGCCGACTGACTTTCTCGCGAATCGTTCTTGTAGAAGCCACTTCCCTTGAAGACCACACCGACATTCCCAAAGAGCTTGCGCAGGGTGCCGCCGCAGTTCGGGCAGACCGTCAGAGAGTCGTCGTGGATGGACTGCACGACATCGAGCCGCTCACCGCAGTCGTTGCACGAATACTCGTAGGTGGGCACGTTTGCTCCTCGGATAGCAGGTTGGCGCTTTGGCCTGGGTGGGCCTTCGCCCAGTCGGGGTTCGCGTGGAAAGAATACGTGGCGCAGTTTCGACTACGCTCCGGCCAAACGTAGAAGGGACGCGACTGTGAGCGTTGAAGCGATTGGCTTGACCAAGGTCTTTGGTTCCAAGACCGCCGTCAAGGACTTGTCATTCACCCTTGACCCAGGTGTGGTCACCGGCTTCCTCGGGCCGAATGGTTCGGGAAAGTCGACCACGATGCGCCTCATGTTGGGACTCGATAGGGGTGAGGGAGAGACCAGATGGGACGGAAAGAAACTCACCGAACATAAGCACGCAACCAAGGTTGTGGGCGCCCACCTTGATGCTCGCTTCTTCAATCCGAACCGAACGGCCCGTGCACATCTGCGGATGCTGGCAGCCGAGTCGAATGTGCCCGACAAGCGGGTTGATGAAGTCCTTGACCTAGTGGGTCTTACTTCTGAAGCAAAGAAGCGGCCAAAGACATTTTCGCTCGGAATGGGTCAGCGTTTGGGCCTTGCTGGCGCGATCTTGGCAAACCCCAAAGTGCTCGTCCTCGATGAGCCCGCGAACGGCCTCGATCCGCAGTCGATCCAGTGGTTGCGTGACTTCCTCCGCTTCTATGCGAGCTCCGGAAACGTCGTCTTCGTCTCGAGTCACCTGTTGACGGAAATGCAGCACATGGCTGAACACGTCGTGGTGATCTCGCGAGGTGCCCTGATTGCCGACGAGCCCGTCGCGGACTTCGTCAACCGGAGCACTCGCAACGATGTCTTGGTGAGAACGCCCGATCGGGACAGGTTGGCGCAAGCTCTCAGGGCAGCCGGAATCGATGCATCCCCGGACGGGGACGACGCGTTGGCGGTGCAAGTCGGCGAACCGCGCCGGGTTGGGGAGATCGCATTTTCCAGCAATGTTGCTGTCTATGAGTTGACCCGCCGAACGGCGAGTCTGGAGGAAGTCTTCCTCGAACTCACTAGCGGCTCGCAGGAGTACGCGACGGGGGGTCATTCACAATGACAAGCGCACTTCGTTATGAGTGGCGACGTATTAGCTCTATTCGCTCGACGTGGATTCTGGTTGGGCTGGCGATAGCGCTTTCAACGGCGTTTGCGCTGTTGTTTTCGCTCGCGATCGGTACCGCAAACGAAACTGCTGACGCCAATCAGGCCCAAGGGCTTGATGTCTCTCTTGCAGGCAGCGTCAGTTCATCGACAACTAACCTCATCGTGCTGATTCTGCTGGGGACTCTCGCCGCACAGGCCTTCGGACAGGAGTACCGCCACGGAACGATCCGGCTCACATTGACGGAATTCCCGAAGCGCACGCCGATCTTCGTCGCGAAGGTAATCATCTGTTGCGTAGTGATTCTGGTGTCCTTTTTGGTGGCGACAGTTATTGCCTGGCTGATCTTGCGCGGGAACGCTGCAGTTACTGATGACGGCATGGCGTCATTCGGGGCGTACATCCTCCGGACGTGCGTTTACCTCGTCGGGTTCTGTCTCATCGTCTTCGCGATCACCGTGCTCACCAGAATCCTCGCCCTAGGTGTGATCATTCCGTTGGCGTTCGCCGCAGTCGCCGAACCGCTCTTGTCTGCGCTGGTGGGTAACTACATTTCGTGGTTGCCTGATGTCCTGCCCTTCGCGTCCGGCTCTCAGTTCGTAGCGGGAACCGACATGCTCCGCAACGGCGCTGTATTCGGAGTCTGGGTCGTGGTTCTCATCGCCGCTGGCTACGTAGTCTTCGAAAAACGAGACGCCTGAGATCTGACATGACGCGGGCAACAAAGCCTCGGCGCGACCTCGATCTCTTCATCGCCGTCGCGATCGGTGGGGTGATTGGAGCGCTCGCCAGGCATTGGGTTGATCTGATTTTTCCCACTTCTTCAGAAGCGTGGCCGCTCGCAACATTCATCATCAATCTGACGGGCGCGTTCATCCTGGGCCTGGTGATCGAGGCCGCGACGGCGTTTGCGCCTAATCCGGGTGCCAGCGATGTCGCCAGGCGATTGCGCCCATTCCTGGTGACCGGTGTCCTGGGGGGATACACGACGTTCTCCACGTACATGGTGGATGCGCACGGACTTGCGGTTGCTGGTCGCGGCGCCCTGGCTGGCCTCTACATCTTCGGCTCGATGGCTGGCGGAGTTGTGCTCGTAATCCTTGGCATGGTGATCGGCAAAGCGATCTTCCCCGGTGCGCGCGGCGCTGCTGGGGAAACGGAAGCGGACGAAGAGGAGATTCGCCTCACGGAAGACGAGGCGTAGTTATGTTGACGTGGATCGCGATCGGGATTGGCGCGGCGCTCGGTGCTCCCGCGCGCTTTGCCGTCGACCGGTACTTCGTACGGCACAGGGGAACCCAACTGCCATACGGAACATTCGTGGTCAATCAGGTGGGATCGTTCATCCTGGGTTTGCTGACCGGCATGACTCTGAGCCTCTCGTTCGGGCAGTCAAGTGGCTGGCAGTTTGCGACGGATCTGCTCGGCATTGGGTTTTGCGGAGCCCTCACCACGTTTAGCGGCTGGACGTCTCAGATATTCGAACTCAGTCGCCGCCCAGTGCGTTGGACCGGAACAGCCTACGGAGTGTTGTCTGTGGTGCTGGGCTTCAGTTTGGCGACAGTTGGCTACGTCATCGGTTCCGTTGCTGGCTGAGAGTCATTTCGGTCAGCCAACCCCTACCCGACTACCCAGTCGTCAATCGGTTGATCGAAGCCATCGACAGGCACGGAGTCAAAGATCTCCGTGGGTCCGACGATTCCCACCCGCTGTGGGCCAGTGGGGTAGCGAGGCAGGCTCGCGAAGAATCGGTCGTAGTAACCCTTGCCCTTGCCCAATCGGGTTCCATCCCGGCCGATGGCAAGCGCGGGCGTGACGATGAGCAATACCGGCAGCTCCCGGAAGTCGTCGCCATTCGCCGCTACGACGTTGCCTGAGGTCATGTCGACCCACTGCAATCCGGGCAGCAGCTGACCGTCGATCTCATGAACTGGCACGATTACTTGGAATCCCGCAGCCAGGAGTTCGCGGTTCAGTACATCAGTGGGCGGCTCGGATGCCAGCGATTGATGACTCGCCACGATTCCGGTTTGCACTCCAGCGGAACGAGCGGACCCGAGTTGGTCGAACTGGAAGAGGAGTCCCGCAATCGTCTGCGCCCGACGGGCACGTTGTTCGGAAGTTTCAGTTTGCACGGACTCCCGACGCGCCGCCGTCAATGCAGCTCGAAGTGACTGCTTATCCATGGCTCCTCCACGTGTGAGGGGAATTTCAGACAGGAAGATGGTTAGGGTCATGGCATGGCGACGCTCGACAGTAACCCAAACACGACAATAACCAAGGCTGTGATTCCGGCCGCTGGCCTCGGGACGCGGTTTCTGCCAGCTACCAAAGCGCAGCCGAAGGAAATGCTGCCCGTAGTCGACAAACCAGCCATCCAGTACGTCGTCGAAGAAGCGGTGGCGGCAGGCTTCACCGACGTGCTGATCGTCAATGGGCGCAACAAGAATTCGATCGAGGACCACTTCGACCGAGTCCCCGCCCTCGAAGCCGCACTGGAGGCCAAGGGTGACCAGAAGCGGCTCGCTTCGGTGATCGAGCCGACTCAGTTGGGCCAGGTGCACTACGTTCGCCAAGGAGAACCCCTCGGCCTTGGCCACGCCGTACTGTGCGCCCGTGCACACGTGGGCCACGAGCCGTTTGCGGTGCTGCTCGGTGATGACCTGATTGACGTCCGCGACGCAATCCTGCCCGCGATGCACGCGGTACGAGATGAATACGGCGGCAGTGTCCTGTGTCTGATGGAGGTCCCGCGTGACACGGTCCACATGTATGGCTGTGCGGCCGTAGAGCGCACTCACGACGATGATGTGGTCAAAGTGACGGACTTGGTGGAAAAGCCCCCCGCCGGGGAGGAGCCGTCAAACCTGGTGATCATCGGTCGCTACCTGCTGGATCCGGCCGTATTCGAGGTGCTCGCCGCGACGAAGCCTGGGCGCGGTGGAGAGATCCAGTTGACCGATGGACTCTTGGAGCTCGCACGGATGCCCGCCTCCGATGGTGGCGGCGTACACGCGGTGATCTTCGATGGCCGACGGTACGACACAGGCGACAAACTCTCGTATTTGAAGGCCAACATCATCCTGGCAAGTGATGATGAGGAATTGTCCGGCCCGTTACTGGAGTGGTTGGCCGAATTCGTCGAGCAACACCAATAGGCGGGAACACAACTGTGCGAAGTGTTGAGCAGCAACTGCAGGCAGCCATTGCGATGGCCAGCCCGCTATCTCCATTAGACCTTTCGCTGCGGGAATCGCGTGGGTGCGTTGTCGCCTCCGACGTCACCGCGACCTACCCAATCCCAAGCTTCGACTCCGCTGCGTATGACGGGTACGCGGTCGTGGCGTCTTCCATCGCCGCGGCCGCCGACGGCTCCCCGGTGAGCCTGGCGGTGGTGGATTCAGTTACTGCTGGGTTCGCCAGCGATGTTGAGATTGAGTCTGGTCAAGCTGTTCGAATCAGTGCGGGCGCGTTGTTGCCACAGGGCGCTGACGCCGTAGTCCCCTTCGGCTCGACACGTTCTGCGGACCCCATTGAAGTTGACGCGATCCCGGTTCCCGAATCCTCGACTGGATCTGACGTGTCGCCTGAGGATGGTGCGCAAGGCGGTGGCCAGTCAGACAGTGTCGAAGGCGAGGAGTCGGTTGCGGCTGATGGATCGGTAGTTGCTGAAGGCGGGGCCGATGGCGCCGATGCCGCTGCTGCTAACGCCGCGACGCCAGCGGCACCGGCGGTGCCCGCCAAGGAGGGTAGGAGTCGGAGGTTGCTGCGTCGCAACAAGTCCACCCGACCTGCCGGGCAGGCACCCGGGCTGACCAACGCCGACACTGAGTGGGTCAGCGTCGTGCGAGCTGAACCACAAGGGGCAGGCATCGTCCAGGCAGGTAGCCAGCGTGCGGCGGGTTCCCACCTCCTCGCAGCCGGGACCCGGCTAGGCGATCGAGAATTGGCGACCGTCGCCGTCGGTGGGCATGCCAGAGTGCCTGTCCATCCCGAGCCACGAGTCGTGGTTGTGACCGTCGGCGACGAGCTCGTTGACACCAACCGCGCGCTCACAGCTGGACTAGTGCACGATTCGGTGGCCGTCATGTTGGTCGCTTCGGGCGAGCAAGCGGGCGCGACCACCTTCCGTGGTGGGCCAAGTCGTCGCGACGTGGCAACGCTCGCCAAGACGATCGAGGATCAGCTCGTTCGCGCGGATCTCATCGTTGTGGTTGGTGAGGACGACTCGGAAACCAATCCGCATGAAGGGCTGGTAGCTGCGGCGCTGAAGGAAGCGGGCTGCCAGGACTTGGATTACTGCCAACTGCAGCCGGGCCCCGCGATCGGATTGGGGACCGTGGGCGAAGACAAGATCGGCGTGATTACGGTCGGCCGGGGTGCGCTATCGGCATTTGTTGGATTCGAAGTCCTGGTGCGACCGACGATCGCTGCCCTTGCCGGGAGGCAGAGTCTGTTTCGGCCAGTGGTTCGGGCGACGCTAACCGAGGCTGTCACTGGTGAGACCGGAACACGGGAGTTCATACCCGCATTCGTTCGATTGGATGCACAGGGAACTCGTGCTTTGGTGAGTCCCTTACACGAGCCAACTGATCAGGCCTCACTGTGGCTGCACCGAGCGAATGCGTTGGCGATCCTGCCGGAAGATGCGTCGGCGAAGGGCGATGGGGACGAAGTGGCTGTGATCCGACTGGATCGTGAATGACTGGATTGCGGATGATCGGCAGCGCAGCCACACCGTCTCTGCGGCACGGGGCCATTGGTTTGCGCAGTATCCGGTTGCGCGACGCGACTGCTTGGCGAGCTGTGCGAGCCAGAAACCGTGACTGGCTAATCCACTGGGATGCCACGTCACCGGTTGGAAGCGTCGATGTTCCGCCAACCTTCGCCGCCATGGCTCGGGCATTGCGGGCGGAGTCGCGAGCGGGCAGAACCCTCCCGTGGGTGATCACCTATGAAGACAGACTGATCGGTCAGCTAACGATCGGCGGGATCGCCTATGGATCACTTCGCAGCGCTCATGCTGGGTACTGGGTCGATCAGCAATTCGCGGGTCGTGGAGTGGTGCCGACGGCAGTTGCGCTCGGGACGGACTACTGCTTCTTCGGTCTTGGCCTACATCGACTGGAAATCAACCTGCGTCCCGAGAACAGTGCGTCTCGCCGGGTGGTGGAGAAGCTCGGCTTCCGATACGAGGGCCTGCGTGAGCGTTACCTCCACATCGACGGGGGCTGGCGGGACCACTTGGCGTTTGCGATCACGGCGGAAGAGGTCCCAGGCGGCTTGCTGAATCGGTATGTCGGGTCAGCCAAGAATCGCGGACGAGCCACGTCTGCACCCGGTTCAACCGACATTCCGGTCGACTAGCGGTCTTCACGGCCGCAAACGAGGAAGAAATTCCGGAAACACCGCCGGAAAAGCCCATCCGGCCGGTCACGTCTGTCTACGCTGTGGCGCGTGCTCACCGGGTTGGTTTACGCAGCGGTCATTCTTCTTTGGGCGGTAGTTCTCGTCCCACAATGGTTGCGCCGCCACGAACGAAACGCTGAGCATCGGACGACTCTGACCTTCCATCGGGCAATGCGCGCGCTAGAGCGTCGCCGAGTCAGCCGTGGCGTAAGCCGCGCTCGCCATGACGTCGATGTGACTGTCGCCGGCGCCCGCTCCCGAGTACATGACCGCGTCTCAGTTGATGAGGAAGCTCCGTCACCCATCGATCAGCACCTCGACCACGGCGTCGATCCGTTCGAGGGCTCTGCGACTGAGGATCACCTGCGTCATGTTCGTCGGCTTCGCGCCGAATCCCACGCCAGGAACACCGCGAACCTGCGTCGACGCCAAGTCCAACAGGTGCTCATCGGACTGGCGGTTATTGGCCTGGTCCTGCTAGTCATGGGTCTTGTCCCGCTAATGCTCGGACTTCTGCCCGCCGTGGCCCTCGCCGTCTTCTTCTACGCATCTCACCGCCAAGGTCAGAAGGCCAGCGCTGGCGAGGCCCGCACGGAGCGGCGTGAGGCAAGGCGTGCAGGTTCCTCGCGGGAGCGCAGTCGCCGTCGTTCTGACGAACGCAGTCGTTCTGACGAACGCAGTCGTTCTGACGAACGCAGTCGTTCTGACGAACGCAGTCGTTCTGACGAGGACGGCGAAGCCGTTCGTCGTTCCAGCACCGCGAAGCGAAGCGGTTCAAGCCGTCGCAGTTCCGCGAGCCGTCGTGTGCGCAGGCCCGGTCGCCATGTTGAGGCACCTGCCGCTCGAGCTGACACCACGCAGCACTCCGATCTTGAGGGCGCAGATATTCGGATGTTGTCAACCAACGAGGTTGAGGGTCGCCGCGCCAGCGCTGCCAGTGAAGGACGCTGGGCCCCAGTTGAGGCTCCGCTGCCCGGCTACCTCGACAGTGCCCGCGCGACCCGGATGCCACGCAACCTGGACTCAACTGCCAACGGCGACTGGACCAGCGAGCGCATGCTGGAGCAGGCCGAGGCTCTCCGGACACCCGGAGTTGATGCTGAGTACGAACTTGGCCTTGACGAGTACGTTGACGTTCCGGGTTCCGATACTGCCGCTGCGCCCGACTATGGACACCGTCGCGCAGTCAACGATTAGGTCGCCCGCTATCCTCGTGCAGCACGTAAGGGGCTGTGGCGCAGTTCGGTAGCGCACCTCGTTCGCATCGAGGGGGTCAGGGGTTCAAATCCCCTCAGCTCCACAAATGTCCGTGGCCCGCTTTTGTGGGCCATGGGCATTTGTTCGGTGCAGCGTTCCTTCTAACGACAACACCTGGTGTTTGGGTGTGCGCCCAATGCGGTATTGAATCCTAAGTGCGCACGTTGGCGAAACCGCACGCGTGGTGAGTGCGTCATACTCTGCTGAGGACGCCGTATTGGTGTCAACTCAGTCCCGCAGACCACCGAAAGCTTGGAGCATCCATGAGTAGCGGCCGTCGCGGTACCGCAATCCTATTTGCTGGCGGCTTCGCGTGCGTGGCAACAATGCTCGTTGCTGGCTGCGCCACGCAGGTCTCTGACGTGGCGGCGCCGACACCTGAACCAGCTTCGAGCGGGCCTGCAGGTCCGAGCGCTTCGCCGACGCATAAGAAGTATTCGGTGCCTTTTCGCTGGAGTCCGAAGACTGATCGAAAGGTCATCTACCTGACGTTTGACGATGGTCCGTCGCAGTACACGCCAGAGGTCTTGAAGATCCTGCAAGAGAATGGCGCGCGGGCGACGTTCTTCCAAATCGGAAGAAATGTGCCGAGCGACCCGACAATTGAGAAGCAAATCATTGAGCAAGGCAGTGCGATTGGCAACCACACGTGGGATCACTCTGCGCTCGGAAAGTTGACCGCAGAGCAGCAGGCTCAACAACTGACGAGCACGCGTGATCAGATTGGCGCTTACCAGGGGCCCTGTATGCGCGCGCCGTACGGATCGATGAATAACAAGACTCGTCCAACTGCGGCTTCGCTGGGCATGACCCCGGTGCTTTGGAGTCTCGATACGTTTGACTGGCAGGGCAAGTCGGAAGCGTCAATTGAAGCAACGCTTGCAAAGGCGAAAAGCGGCGATGTCGTTCTTATGCACGACGGTGGCGGAAACCGCGCTCCGACAGTTGCGGCAGTACGCGCGGCGCTCCCGAAGCTCAAACAGCAGGGGTATGTTTTCGAGCCCGTGCCAGTTTGTGTGAAGAAGTAGGAGCAGACGCCCCGCGCAGGGGGAGTGTCTCCTGAATTGGGCGCTCAGCAAGCGGCAATCCTGCTTGTGTCGGGCTTCCAACGAATCCCTTGTCGGACAGGCCTGCCCGGTAGCTGTTCATAAACCTCGGGATTATGACGCTGGGCAGTTGTTGCAAACTATTCGCAACTAGACTTCCCCACCATGAGTGTCAATGACATCGGAACCAACGGCGTCAGCCGCAATGGGCTCGACCGTGCGCAGAAGATCTCGATCGCCGGCATGGCGGCAGCGATCCTCGCACTGAACCTCGTCGGGTGGGGGCTGCTGTTGCTGGTTGTGGCGCCGCAAGACCTTACCCTCGGCGCATCGGGCGTGCTGGGGGTCGGCATCGGAGTCACGGCCTTCATGCTCGGGATGCGCCATGCGTTTGATGCCGACCACATCGCCGCTATCGACAACACGACGCGCAAGCTCATGGAGGAAGGTCAGCGGCCGGTATCGGTGGGCTTCTGGTTTGCTCTCGGACACTCATCGGTGGTGTTCGCGCTCTGTGCCTTGCTGAGCGTGGGCGTTCGTGCCCTCGCTGGACAGGTCGAGGACGACGGATCCACCCTGCAGACAGCCTTCGGTCTGGTGGGCACGCTGGTCAGCGGAGTCTTTCTGTTGCTGATCGGGGTCATCAACCTATTCGTCCTGCGAAAGATCATGCGGGTGTTCCTGCAGATGCGCGCCGGTGAGTTCTCGGAAGCGGAACTCGAGGACCACCTCAATCAGCGAGGCTTGTTCAACCGCTACTTGGGGCGGATCACGAAGCTGGTTCGCAAGCCTTGGCAGATGTATCCGGTGGGGATTCTGTTCGGGCTGGGATTTGACACGGCAACCGAGATTTCGCTCCTCGTGCTCGCCGGAGGCGCTGCGGCTTTCGCGCTGCCGTGGTACGCGATCATGTGCCTTCCGATTCTGTTTGCGGCAGGCATGATTCTGCTCGACACGATCGATGGCTGTTTCATGAACTTCGCGTATGGCTGGGCATTCTCACAGCCAGTCCGGAAGGTCTACTACAACATGACGATTACCGCTCTGTCGGTCTTCGTTGCCCTGGTGATCGGTTCGATCGAGTTACTTGGTTTAGTCGCCGAGAAGCTTGGTTGGGAATCTGGCATCGGCGCATGGATCGGTGAGATCAACCTCGACTACGTCGGATTCTTGATTGTTGCCCTGTTCGTCGTGACGTGGGTCGTCGCGCTCGTCGCGTACCGCGTGGGAAATATCGAGGACAAATGGACCGCGCACCTGCGGGACTAACCTGCGGGACTCGTCCGTCGTTCGCAACGCGTGCTACACCCAAGATGGGAACCACATACGCAGGTTCCACGCGTCGTAGGGAATCGGATCACCAGTCCAAATCGGATAGAAGAACCAACTGGTGGCGATCACCAGAACTAAGAACGATCCAACCGCCACACTCCCGACGACGCGGCGATTGCCCGGAGCCTTCGCCGGACCGAGGACAACCCCGAGGCTCATGGCAAGTGCCATGACCATGAACGGCAAGAAGGCGATCGAGTAGAAGCTGAAGATGGTGCGGTTTTCGAAGAACAACCATGGCACCCAGCCCGCTGCGAACCCGCAGAGCACTGCCCCTGAACGCCAGTCGCGGCGCCCAATCCAGCGCCAGAGTTGGTGGATCAGCGCCGCAGTCGCAGCCCACCAAATCAGTGGATTTCCCAACGCCAAGACCTCTTGCGCGCACTTGTCCGCACCGCACACCCCGTTGGGGGACTCGTAGAAGAATGATGTGGGTCGAGCCTGGACTGGCCAGCCCCAAGGGTTGGCTTCATAGGCGTGATCGGACTCAAGGCTTGTGTGAAAGTTCCAGGCTTCGGCGTGGTAGTGCCACAGGCTGCGAAGCGACTCGGGTATCCAACTTGGGCCTGATTCGGCGGTTGCTGCCCAGTTGCGGTCCCAGCCGCCATCAGTGATGAACCAACCGGTCCACGTCGCGAGATACGCGATGAGCGCGATTCCGACGATTGACAGGAACGCTGGCACCGCGTCTCGGACCAGCATCGCTCGAAACGGCATCCGGACCCCAATGATGCGGCGGCTTCCGACGTCCCACAGCACTGTGAGCAGACCGAACGCGACGATGAAATAGAGGCCGCTCCATTTGACGCCGCAGGCCAGGCCGAGGCACACCCCCGCCACGGCGCGCCACGGTCGCCACCACAATGCGGGGCCAAGAGCAGACGTGGTCTCTCCAAGTGCCGCCAGCTTCGAGCGGGTTCGGTCGCGGTCCAGCAGAAGTGCGCCGAATGCCAGGACCACGAAGAACATCAAGCAGTTGTCGAGTAGCGCCGTTCGGCTCATGACGATTGCCAAGCCGTCGATGGCGAACAGGAATCCGGCGAGGGTGCCGATCAGATTCGACCTCGTCAGGCGACGGACGATGCGGGCAACTGCCAGCACACTCAGGATGCCGAGTACCGCGACGCCGATGCGCCAGCCGAACGGCGTGACACCAAACACGTGCTCACCGGCACCGATGATCCACTTTCCAAGTGGAGGGTGAACCACAAAGGAGGCATCCGGATTGAACACCGATGCGAGTCCGTCGGGGCTACCGCCGGTATCGAGGATGGTCTTGTCGGCCCCATCCACGGCTTGCCGCTCGTACCCAAAGAGCAGCAGGCTCAGGCCGTCCTTCATGTAGTACGTCTCGTCGAATGCAACCGCGTGAGGCCGTCCGAGGTCAACAATGCGCAGGACGGCTGCGATCAGAGTCACGGCAAGGGGACCTAGCCAGCCGCGCCAGCCACCGGTCGGCATTGGGGGCACGAGCCGCTGCGCCAGGCTCTGCCGTGGGCGCGAATCGTCGTCACTGGCTGGGCTTGGCGTCGACTCGGCCCCCGCGGCAGATTCCGGTGCCATCAAACTCACGCCGCACATCGTATGCGTGCGGGGCACATCCCGACGGACAGTGCGCTAGAACTACGGGTGTGAGTCGCGATCTCAGGCGAGCCGACGGGGCCGCGACGCAGGCCGCTGGTCGCGTCGTGCTGGCCGGAACTCCAGTGGGAAACCCCGCCGATGCCAGTCAACGGCTGCGTGAACTCATAGAAGAAGCGGACGTCATCGCTGCGGAGGACACCCGCAGGTTTCGGCGTCTTGCTGCAGATCTGGGGGTGACCTACTCGGCGCGCGTTGTTTCCTTCTACGAATCCGTGGAGCGGGAGAAGGCGGCCGAACTGGCGCAGGTTGCGGCTGAGGGGTCGTTGGTGCTGCTGCTGACTGATGCCGGAATGCCGAGCATCAGCGATCCCGGCTATCGGCTAGTCGTCGCCTGCAATGAGCTTGGGGTTCAGGTGTCGGTGGCCCCAGGACCTTCGGCAGTGACGGCGGCATTGGCAGTTTCCGGCCTCCCGAGCGACCGGTTCTGCTTCGAGGGATTCCCGCCTCGCAAGGCGGGGGAACGCGCCCGTCGGCTGGCAGAACTCGCAGCCGAACCTCGAACCATGGTCTTCTTCGAGGCGCCACATCGCGTCGGGTCCTCGCTGGCCGCGATGGCAGAGGCCTTTGGTGAACAACGCGCAGCTGTGGTGTGCCGGGAACTGACCAAAACCTACGAGGAGGTTCGCCGTGGCAACCTTGGCGAACTCGCACGCTGGGCGCAGGACGGACTGCGCGGCGAACTGACAATTGTCGTTGCGGGGCGTGTGCCGGAAGCGGCGGATGTCGGCCCGGCCGAGCTTAACGAGCGGGTGCAGGGCCTAATCGAGGAGGGCGCTGACAAGAAGTCGGCGATCGCGCAAGTGGCTCGTGAAGTGGGTGTGCCAAAGCGCGAGGTGTATGACGCTGTGCTTGCCGAGTCGGCGAAAACGTAGGATCGCCCCATGTCGGAGCAGAAGTCGTTCTATGTCACCACTCCGATCTATTACGTCAACGATTCGCCGCACATCGGCCACGCGTACACCACAGTCGCCGGGGACGTGCTTGCTCGCTGGCATCGACAGCGCGGTGAGTCGACCTGGTTCTTGACGGGCACTGACGAACACGGGACCAAGGTTGAGCGCACGGCGCAGGACGCCGGGGTAACGCCACAGGAATGGGTCGACCGACTCGTCGACACCGCTTGGAAGCCGGTTCTGGAAACCATCGACGCCGCCAACGACGACTTCATTCGAACCACAAGTGGCCGTCACGCGGAGGGTGTTTCTGCCTTCTGGGAGCAACTGCGCGAATCAGGTCACGTCTACGAAGGCGAATTCGAGGGCCCATACTGCGTCGGCTGTGAGGAATTCAAACTCCCCGGCGACCTAGTCGACGGGCCCGGCACCGAGAAGTTGTGTCCGATTCACGGCACGGCGGTGGAGATGCTCAAGGAGAACAACTGGTTCTTCCGACTTGAGTCATTCACTGACGCCCTCTTGGAGCACTATCACCAGCACCCCGAGGCGATTCAGCCGCAGAGCGCGCGCAATGAGGTCATCTCATTCATCAAGCAAGGGCTGCGCGACATTTCGATGTCTCGCGCGATCCACAACGTCGCTTGGGGTATCCCGCTGCCGTGGGATGAGGGCCAGGTCGTCTACGTCTGGTTTGACGCGCTCCTGAACTACATCACTGCAATCGGTTACGGCGCCAGGGAGGGCACTCCGGAGCATGATCGCTTCGCTTCGACTTGGCCGGCAGATGTTCACTTGGTGGGAAAGGACATCTTGCGTTTTCACGCGGTGTACTGGCCGGCAATGTTGATGGCCGCAGGCCTGCCCCTGCCCAAGACGGTCTTCGCGCATGGCTGGCTGTTGGTTGGCGGGGAGAAGATGAGCAAGTCGAAGCTCACGGGAATCGCCCCAGAACAAATCGTCGATCACTTCGGGTCTGACGCTTTCCGGTACTACTTTCTGCGGTCGATCCAATTCGGTTCGGATGGGTCCTTCTCGTGGGAGGACCTTTCGGCGCGTTACAACGCTGAGCTTGCCAACGGTCTGGGCAATCTCGCCTCGCGCGCCACCGCGATGATTAACAAATACTGCGACGGCGTGCTCCCCGAGCCGGGCACCTACGCGAACGCCGATCTGGCGCTGCAGGATGAGTTGGTCGCGGCGGTGGAAGTCGCCAACGCGGCGATGGAGCGCATTGACTTCTCCGGCGCCTTAGCCGCGGCTAAGGGATTTGTTGATGCCGTCAACATGTACGTGACCGAACAGGAGCCGTGGAAGGTCGCCAAGGATGAGTCGAACACCCTTCGCCTGCACACGGTGCTCTACACGATGTGCGAAGCCCTGCGAGCGATAGCGATTCTGCATAACCCGGTCATGCCGAAGGCGATGTCGACGCTGTGGGGGCGCATCGGCGCGACACCCCACCTCGGCCCTATTGCGGAGGCGACGGTGGCGAGTGCTGCCCATTGGGGACTATTGCCGCCGGGCGCGATGGTGACCAAGGGCGACAGCCTGTTTCCTCGACTCGAGGAGGTGGAGTAGCGGTGCCAGCCGACTCTGACGCTCGCCCCGAAGCTCCTGCACCCCTGCTATCCCCGGTGGTGGATACCCACTGTCATCTGGACATGTGCGCGGCTGACGGTGGACCTACCGTCGACGAGGCGCTTGCCGCTGCTTCCGCTGTTGGGGTTCCCAAGGTGATCCAGATTGGTTGCGATGTTGAGGGCTCCCGGTGGGCTGCGCGAGTCGCTGGCGATTATGAGGACATCTGGGCCGCAGTTGCGCTGCACCCGAACGAAGCACCCAAGATCCACCAGGCGGGCGGCCTCACGTTGTTGGAGGCAGCATGGCGCGAGATTGGCGAGCTTGCCGAACAGCCACAGGTGCGGGCAATCGGAGAAACCGGAATGGATTTCTTCCGTACCGAGCCACCCGGGCGAGCCATTCAGGAGGAATCGTTCCGCTTTCACATCGGGCTAGCCAAACGAACGGGGAAGACGCTCGTCGTTCACGACCGCGACGCCCACGACGACGTCCTGCGGATTCTTGATGACGAAGGCCACCCGGAAACCGTCGTGCTGCACTGCTTCAGCGGCGATGCTGACTTCGCGAGATCAGCCAGCGAGCGAGGCTGGTATTGCTCCTTTTCTGGCGTCGTGACCTTCAAGAACGCTCATGGTTTGCGCGAGGCCGCGTCAGTCGTCCCAGCTGACCTGCTGCTGGTCGAAACCGATGCGCCATTCCTGACACCGGCACCACACCGCGGCAAACTCAACGGCCCGTACCTCGTGCCATTGACCGTCCGTCAGTTGGTAGAAGTGCGGGCTGTTGAAGAGGTAGAACTGTGTCAGAGTCTGCACGACAATTCAGTGCGAGCCTTTGGCCCGCTGTGACACCTTCGGCACATAGCTCGTTCGCCTCATGACTGCAGAACCGATGCTTCTCGGTCCGGCCGAGACCCGAGAGCTTGCAGCCGCTCTGGATCTGACTCCGACGAAGCGGCACGGGCAGAACTTCGTTATTGACCCCAACACGGTGCGTCGGATAGTGCGGTTGGCTGCGCTGGAGCCCAGTGACGTGGTGGTGGAAGTTGGTCCAGGACTGGGGTCGCTGACGTTGGGCCTGCTGAATTCCTGTGCGGCGGTCCTGGCAATCGAGATTGATGACCGGCTGGCGCAGCAGTTGCCCGCAACGATGCAACGACACGCCCCTGAGCTAGTCAACAAGCTAACGGTGGTCTGCGCCGACGCGTTGACGGTCGAGTTGGCCGGTCAGACCGGCCCTGCGCCAACGGCGTTTGTGGCGAATCTTCCTTACAACGTCGCGGTGCCGATCGTGCTGAGGTTGCTTGCCGGACTGCCCGAAGTCTCCAAGGGTCTGGTGATGGTTCAGTTGGAGGTGGCCGCGCGCCTTACGGCCAAGCCGGGATCGCGCACCTACGGCGTGCCGAGTGTGAAGATGCAATGGTTCGGTTCCGTTGAGTCGGTGGGCACCGTCGGCCCAAAGGTCTTCTGGCCGCAGCCTCGGGTCGATTCCGGGTTGGTGAGGTTCACTCGCGGGGTCCCTCCGGAGTGCCGCTCAACTCGCCAGGAGGTCTTTGGCTGTATTGACGCGGGCTTCTCTCAGCGGCGAAAGAAGCTTCGATCGGCGCTGAGTTCGTGGGCCGGTGGTCTTGTTCAGGCGGACGAGGTCATCCGTATGGCCGGCATCGATTCAGCCGCACGTGGCGAAGACCTCACGGTTGCCGAGTTTGCCGCAATCGCCGACGCGCGGTCAGCACGTGAGGACACCTAGCATGCTCAACGTGCACTCCGTCGTCCGCTCAGTCACGGTTCGCGTGCCTGCGAAGGTGAATCTGCAGCTATCAGTCGGGCCTTTGCGAGCGGACGGCTACCACGAATTGGCGAGCGTCTTTCATGCCGTCAATATCTTCGATGAGGTGACGGCGGCGGATGGTGTTCCCGGCTCCGGCATCACGCTGAACATGGAAGGTCAGGGCTCTGAGTACCTGTCCGATTCGCAGGACAACCTGGTGTGGAAGGCAGCCACGACCCTTGCTGAATACGCTGACGTCGCCCTCGATGTGGAACTGCAGGTGAAGAAGTCGATCCCGCTGGCCGGCGGAATGGCGGGAGGCTCCGCCGATGCGGCCGCGGCGTTGATTGCTTGCGACGCGTTGTGGCGCATTGGCCTGGGCAGGGAAGAACTCGACGTCCTGGCTGCGCGGCTAGGTGCTGACGTCACCTTTGCACTACATGGCGGAACGGCGATAGGAACCGGTCGCGGTGAACGCCTTACGCCTGCGCTCATCAGCGGTCAGTACCACTGGGTCTTCGCCACCTCGAAGGAAGGCCTGTCCACGTCTGCCGTTTACGCGGAATGTGACCGCCTGCGTGAAGGTCGCGACGTCCCGGTGCCCACGGTTTCGGAGAGCTTGATGAGCGCCCTTCGTCGAGGCGACGCCGAAGGTGTGGGAGGGGCGATGACGAACGACCTGCAGTCCGCTTCGATCTCCTTGCGCCCGTCCCTCGAACTGGTACTCGAGACAGGCCTGGCCTTCGGTGCGCTCGGTGGCATCGTGTCTGGCAGCGGCCCGACCTGCGCCTTCCTAGCCCGCGATGAGGAGCAGGCACTCGACATTGCAACCGGGCTGTCTGGTTCGGGAACCTGTGATTCGGTGCTACACGCGTCCGGTCCGGCGCATGGTGCGCGTGTCGTTGATTCCGGAACATCAGGTTCGATTCTGGATCATCGCTAAGGCAGCACCCAGTCGATTGGTTCTGCTCCTTGCGAGCGAAGCGCAGCGTTGACTCTGCTGAATGGTTGCGAGCCAAAGAAGCCGCGGTTTGCCGACAACGGACTCGGGTGGGCAGAAGAAATGATCGGAGTGCGGCCGAGCAGGGGGGCAGCGGTCGCCGCATCACGCCCCCACAAGACAGCAACCAGGGGTTTGTCGCGAGCAACCAGGGCGCGGATGGCCTGTTCTGTCACGGCCTCCCACCCCTTGCCGCGATGTGAACCCGGAAAGCCGGGCTCGACGGTGAGGACTCGGTTCAGGAGAAGCACTCCTTGGTCGGCCCACGGCCGTAGATCCCCCGTCGTCGGCATTGGCGCCAGCAGATCGGTCGTCAACTCCCGGAAGATGTTGGCGAGGCTTCGCGGAATCGGCGAGACCTCGGGCCGGACGGAAAACGACAGGCCCATTGCGTGGCCAGGCGTCGGATAGGGGTCCTGACCAACGATCAACACCCGTACGTCATCGAAAGGGCGGGAGAAGGCGGCCAACACATCTGGCCCAGGTGGTAGGTAGCCGCGGTCGGCGGCTAGTTCGTGCCGCAGGAATTGGCCCATTGCGGTGACATTTGAGGCAACTGGCTTCAAAGCCTCTGCCCAGCCGGGGTCCACCAGTTCTGCGACGGAGTTGGAGGGCATGGGTCGATTTCGCCAGCGTCTGACTAGGCCTTGATCGGCGCTGGCTTTGGGTCGAGTCGAGACAGGCCGTTCCAGCACAGGTTCACCAAATGAGCGGCGACCTCCTCCTTCTTCGGTTTGCGCACATCTACCCACCATTGACCGGTCAGGCTGACCATTCCGACCAACATCTGCGCGTACATGGGCGCGAGCTTCTTGGAGTAACCACGGGAACCGAACTCAGACGCCAACTGCCCCTCAACCTTTTCGGCGATGTCCTGAATCGTGCTGGCGAAGCTGCCGGGCACGGTGCCGGGAGGTGAGTCGCGCACGAGGATTCGAAAGCCATCGGTCGAGTTCTCGATGTAGGTGAGCATGCCGAGCGCAGCAGACTCCAACATCCGTCGTGGGTGGCTCGGGGTGGAGAGGGCATCGATGATCGTCTCGATCAATACAGTCACCTCACGGTCAACGATGACGGCGTAGAGCCCCTCTTTCCCGCCGAAATGTTCGTAGACCACTGGTTTGGAGACCTCGGCCTTGGCGGCAATCTCCTCAACGCTGACTGCTTCGAATCCCTTGGCAGCAAATAGTTTGCGACCGACAGCGACGAGCTGCTCGCGTCGCTGGGAACCGGACATCCGCACCCGTGGTTTGCGACTCGCAATGTCGGGGGAATTGGCTGTCGCGTCATCGGGGGTAGTGGTCACAAGTCACTAGTGTGCCCTGTCCGAAGTGCGGACATTGGGGCACGTGTTGGTGTGCGGGTCGGTGTTGCTTCTAGGATGGCGGCGCTTTCCCCGTTGGTGTAATTGGCAACACAGCGGCCTTTGGAGCCGTCATTCGAGGTTCGAGTCCTCGACGGGGAGCCAGAACGGGGGCGAATAGCCGACCCACTCGCACGAAATCCTCATGGGCGACCCGGAATCGCGGCTATTCTCAGCGGGTGAGCGAAGATCTCTCCCCATTCCAGTACCAACCAGGGTTGGTCGTCGTGCTCGCGGCCGGTGCCGGCACTCGGATGAAATCCGATTTGGCAAAAGTGCTGCACCCGATCCTCGGACGTCCCCTACTTGGACACGTCCTGGCATCGGTGCTTGAGACTGATCCAGAGAACGTCGTCGTAGTGGTCGGCCATCAACGCGACCAGGTGGTCGACTACCTCGCACGTGATTTTCCCACCGTTCGCACAGCGGTCCAGGCGGAACAGAACGGCACGGGGCACGCGGTCAGGTGTGCACTTGTTGGTCTGGCGGCCGATGGAGTTGAGGTTGGAACTGCACCGGTCGTGGTGCTCGCGGGGGACACGCCGCTGCTGTCGTCGGCGACCCTGACCGATTTGGTCAGGACTCACGCTGAAACTCATGCCTCGGTCACTGTGCTCTCAGCCGAATTGACCGACCCCTTTGGTTACGGGCGAATCGTGCGTGATTCCGATGGCGGCGTGCTCGCAATCGTCGAACAGAAGGATGCGACCGCGGAACAAACAAGCATTCACGAGATCAACAGTGGGATGTTTGCCTTCAATCCGCAAACCCTGGTCGACGGTCTGGCGCGACTCACCACCGAGAACTCCCAGGGCGAGGAGTACTTGACTGATGTGCTGGCAATCGCGCGGCAGGATGGTCGCGCGGTCAGTGCCCACAAGGCTGCAGATTCCGACGAAGTACACGGGATCAACAATCGGGCCCAGCTCGCTGCGGCAACCGCACTGTTACGTGATCGCATCAATGTCGAACACATGCTGGCAGGTGTGACGATCATCGATCCGACGACGGCATGGATTGAACCCGGCGCGTCCCTCACGGCCGACGCGGTCATTGAACGCAACACCTCGATAGACGCCGCGAGTGTGGTGGGTGCGGGAGCCGTCATCGGTCCGGACACCACGCTGCTCGGCACCACTGTCGAAGCGTCGGCTCATGTCGTGCGCAGCCACTGCGATCACGCTGTCATTCGTGAAGGTGCCAACGTCGGACCTTTCTCGTATCTGCGGCCTGGTGCGGACCTTGGCCCGGCTGGCAAGATTGGGGCATTTGTGGAGGTCAAGAAGTCCAAGATCGGTGCGGGTAGCAAGGTTCCGCACCTTTCCTATGTCGGTGACGCCGAGATCGGTGAAGGCTCGAACATCGGGGCGGGGACGATCTTCGCCAACTACGACGGTGAACATAAGCACCCGACCATCGTCGGTGACTACGTTCGCGTCGGCAGCGACACGATTCTGGTGGCGCCGGTCAGCGTTGGCGATGGCGCCTACACAGCCGCAGGATCGGTCCTCACCGAGGACGTTCCGGCGGGGGCGATCGGCATCGGCCGCGAGCGGCAGGTCAACGTCGAGGGCTGGGTTGAGCGCAGGCATCCTGGATCCGCATCGGCTCAGGCGGCGACCGCTGCGGCCGACACTGTCGAAGAACAATCTGCCGATGACTAACGCACCCCGGTTCTTTCGAACCGCAACCAAAGGGAGACACTAAACATCGTGAATGGTGTTATTCGCACGCCTCAGAGTCGCTTGATGGTCTTCGGCGGTCGTGGCAATACGGAACTTGCTCACCAAGTCGCCGCCCAACTGGGAACTGAGCTGACCCCCATGAGCGCCTACGACTTTGCCAACGGCGAGATCTTCGTCCGATTCCACGAGAGTGTTCGTGGCTGCGACGCGTACGTGATTCAGAGTCACTGCGGCAACATCAACACCGCGATCATGGAACAGTTGATCATGGTCGATGCGCTCAAGCGTGCGTCAGCAGAACGCATCACGGTGGTAACGCCGTTTTACGGCTACGCGCGGCAGGATAAGAAGCACCGCGGTCGCGAGCCGATCACCGCCCGCCTAATGGCGGACCTCTTCAAGACGGCCGGCGCCGATCGCCTGATGGCTGTTGATTTGCACACCTCGCAGATCCAGGGCTTCTTCGATGGTCCCGTTGATCACCTGTTTGCGCTGCCGATCTTGGCTGAGTACATCTCGAACCGAGTCGACAATGAGCGCATCGCGGTGGTTTCGCCCGATGCCGGTCGCGTTCGCGTCGCCGAGCGGTGGACCGATGTCCTCAATGCTCCGCTGGCAATTATTCATAAGCGGCGTGACCCGGATATCGCTAACGAGGTCAAGGTATTCGAGGTCGTCGGTGACGTCACTGATCGTGTCTGCGTCCTCGTGGATGACATGATCGATACCGGTGGCACCATCACCAAGGCCGCGGACACCCTCTTTGATCAAGGTGCGGCGGAAGTCATTGTCGCCGCGACCCACGGGGTACTTAGCGACCCCGCCACCGAACGCCTCAAGAACTCGCGAATCACCGAGGTCGTCGTCACCGACACTCTGCCGATTCCAAGTGAACGTCGAATCGACAAGTTGACGATCCTGCCGATCGCGCCGCTCATTGCGAAGGCGGTCAATGAGGTGTTTACCGATGGCTCGGTCACAAGCCTCTTCGGATCCGCTCACGGCTAGTTCGGTTCCCAGCTCGGCCACCCTGGTTCGGGCATGATTGTTGACCGGTTACCCTGGTAACACCATCAGGCGAGGGTGCGCTCGCTTCGTTCAGTCACATTTGCTGTCTCCGGTCACATCTGTGCGTTCGAAGTAGTGACACCGTTATCGACGACAGGAAGCAAACTCACATGTCTAAAGTTCAGATCGACGCAGCCCCACGTACCGACTTCGGCAAGGGCGCCGCTCGCAAAATCCGACGCGATGGACGGGTGCCCGCGGTTGTCTACGGCAGCGAAATCCATGTTCAGCATGTGTCGCTGCCAGGCCATGACTTGATGATGGCCCTGAAGACCGCGCAGGTCATCCTTGAGGTGAACGTCGACGGCAACGCACTCAATGTGGCGCCTCGGCAGATCCAGCGCGACCCAGTCCGCGGAAATCTTGAGCACGTTGATCTTGTTGTCCTGTCTGCCCAAGAGGTACGCGAACGCCTCGTTGTGGGTGCCGCTGTGGCCAAGGCCGAAAAGGTTGCCGCCGAGGAGGAGTTGGATACGGTCACGTTGGTGATGGCCGTTCGCGAACTGCTTGACGAGGGCCTTGAAACCGATGAAGCCATCGAAAAGGCCGTTGAGAACGTGCGCGAGCAAATGGCCGCCCAGGCTGCTGCTGCTGCCGCCGCCGCCGCTGCTGAAGAGGCGGCCGAGGCCGCTGAAGCCGCAGAATCAGAAGGCGAGGGCGACGAAGGTGAAGTCGGCGGGGAATCGGCTGGTGGCGGCGAGTCCGGCGAGTCGAGCGACGAGGGTTAGATCGCTTGTCCACCTGGCTCGTTGTAGGACTGGGTAATCCAGGCAAGGAGTACGCCGCTACTCGGCACAACATCGGCTATGTGGTGGTGGAAGAACTTGCGTCCAGATTCGGGACGGGCTTTGCCAAGCATCGCCGAGCTCACGCTGACGCGGCTGACGGTCGACTTGACGGTGAGCGGATCGAGTTGCTGCGGTCGCGCAGCTACATGAACGAGTCGGGTGGACCTGTCAAAGCTGCCGCCGACTACGCCAAAGTCCCGATCGACCGAATCATCGTTGTGCAAGACGAACTCGACATTCCCTTTGGCGCGATTCGGATCAAAGTTGGCGGCGGCGATGGTGGCCACAACGGGATTAGGTCGATCAAAAAGGCCTTCGGTTCAGGGGACTTCACCCGGGTCCGGATCGGCATCGATCGGCCGCCGGGCAGACAGGATCCGGCCGATTACGTGTTGAGGCAGTTCAGTTCGAACGACCGCCGTGAGCTACCGAACGTCGTGACGGCAGCTGCCGACGCGGTGGAAGCCGTGATCACTGACGGCATAGCGGCCGCGCAGAATCGGTATCACTCCTAGTAGCGTCGCCGCTGTGGTAGCTGAAGGCATCGAATCAGATATTGAACTGGCCACTCGTGTGGCACGTCAGGCAGGTCAACTGGTCCTAGCTCTCCGCGAGGAATTCGGCGCGATCGAGCCAGGCGACAGGGATCGCCGCAAAGAGCTGAAGGATTCCGCCGACCGCGCGGCGCATGACTTGATCGTCGCTGAACTGGCCGCGGCTCGGCCTGGCGACGCAGTCTTCAGCGAAGAAGGAATTGATCAGTCGGAGCGTGTGGAGGCTGATCGCGTGTGGATTGTTGATCCCCTTGATGGAACTGCGGAATACGGTCGCGGACTCGCCGATTTCGCCGTCCACCTTGCACTCTGGGAGCGTGGGGATCCGACCCTTGCGAGCTTGTCAGTCGGGGTCGTGGATCTTCCCGCCCAGGGAGTCACCCGAACCACAGCGGACCGGGTGCCCGATGATCCACTGCGATTCGACGGCGACCGACCGGTGAGGTTGGTGGTTTCCCGGACCCGACCTCCTGCGGTTGCAGGTTCCGCGATCAAACGACTCGCCGAGCAACTTGCGGACGCGGGAGTGACCGAACACGGAGTCGAGGTCATCAGCGTGGGATCGGTCGGAGCCAAGGTTGGTGAATTGTTGGCGGGTCGAGCTGACGCCTATGTGCACGACACTGGGTTCTACGAGTGGGACGTCGCGGCACCGCTCGCCGTTGCTGAGCACTATGGGCTTGCCACCGGGCATATCGATGGCAGTGCCGTCACCTTCAACCACCGACCGCCATGGGTCGAGGACCTCGTTATCTGCCTGCCGACGCTCGCGCCGTTTCTGATCGGCTAGGGCTCAAGTAGCCTGTTCGACTGTGACGCTGCACGGACTCCTGCCGGTCTTTGCGCGTGATCCGCAACTTGGTGAGGCGATTGAACGAGCCAGAACGTCCTCGCAGCAACACCAGGTGGTCGGACCCAAAGCGTTGTCCCCGGTCTTGTGTGCGCTGCTCGCCGACCCGCAATTCGCTGATCGCATGCTGCTGGCCGTCACCGCCACGACGAGAGAGGCGGAAGACCTGGCGGTTGAGCTTCAGGGATTCTTGCCACCGGAGTCGATTGTCGAGTTTCCAGCCTGGGAGACGCTGCCGCATGAGCGGTTGAGTCCGACTCACGACACCGTTGGACGCCGACTCAAGGTATTGCGTCGACTCGCGCATCCTGATGATCGGTGGTCAGGGTCAGACCGAATCAAGGTTGTCGTGGCGGGAGTGCGGGCATTGCTGCAACCGATGGTTGCTGGCCTTGGAGACCTTGAACCCGTGGTCGTTCGAGCCGGTGAGAGTCCCGGCCTGGAGTCAGTCGTCGAAGAATTGGTGGCAATTGGCTACGAACGCGCCGACCTGGTCACCCGTCGTGGTGAACTCGCGGTTCGCGGTGGAATCGTAGACGTCTTTGTTCCAACTGATGATCACCCCTTGCGATTGGACTTCTTTGGCGATGAGGTCGAAGAAGTTCGATCGTTTTCGGTGACCGATCAACGGTCGCTGGATCGCGTTGACCGCGGCCTGTGGGCACCAGCATGCCGGGAGGTGTTGCTGACTCCGGAGGTTCGTCAGCGAGCCCGAGAACTTGCGGCGACCTTTCCCGATCTTGACGACGTCTTGGGATCGCTTTCGGAAGGGATCCACGTTGACGGGATGGAGTCCCTCGCGCCCGTGCTGTGTGACGGCATGCAGACCCTGCTGGAACTGCTGCCCCGTGATGCGCTGACGCTGGTCAACGAGCCCGAACGTGTCAGACGCCGCGCGGACGATCTGCTGGCGACAAGTGCGGAGTTTTTGGCGGCCGGTTGGCAAGCTGCGGCAACGGGGGGACAGGCACCGCTTGATGTTTCGGCGGCGTCGTATCGGTCGCTGGAAGAGATGCGGGATCAGGCGAATTCGCTAAATATGGCGTGGTGGACGGTCGCACCGTTTGGCATGGACGATCCCGTGGCCGAAGCTTCCGCGATCTCGGCGGTCCCAGGTTTTCGTGGCGATGTCAATGCCGCGTTGAACCTTGTGGGTAAGCGGGTGCGGGGCGGCGACCGCGTCGTGCTCGTGACAGCGGGGCACGGTCCAGCTGCGCGACTTGCGGAACAACTTGCCGATCGCGATGTCCCGGCTCGGCTGGTGGGAAGCCTCGACGAGGAGCCGAGTTCGCGGGTCGCCACGGTTGCGAGCGGACCGCTGCAGCGTGGAGTCGACGCGAGCATGGTTGGCCTGCTCGTATTGACCGAGACCGACCTGCTCGGCAGTCAGGGAGTGGCAGGCCGAGACCCGTCGAAGATGCCGACGCGGCGCAAGCGAACCATCGATCCTCTTTCGCTTTCACCAGGCGACTTCATCGTGCACGAACAACACGGTGTCGGGCAGTTCATCGAATTGGCGCAGCGCACCGTGGGCGGGTCAACTCGCGAATACGTTGTGGTTGAGTACGCCGCAGGTAAGCGGGGACAACCACCGGACCGACTCTATGTTCCGACCGATCAGCTTGATCAGATCACCCGCTACGTAGGCGGCGAGTCGCCGAGCGTGCACCGGCTTGGTGGATCGGACTGGACGAAGGCAAAGACGAGGGCGCGCAAGGCAGTTCGTGAAATCGCTGGGGAGTTGGTTCGGCTGTATGCGGTTCGCCAAAACTCTCCCGGCTATTCGTTCGGCCCGGACACACCGTGGCAGTCCGAACTTGAGGATGCTTTTCCCTTTGTCGAGACGCCGGACCAACTCGCGACGATCGACGAGGTCAAGTCGGACATGGAGAAGTCAGTGCCCATGGACCGGATCATTTGTGGAGACGTCGGGTACGGCAAGACGGAGATTGCGGTTCGCGCCGCATTCAAGGCGGTGCAGGAAGGCAAGCAAGTTGCGGTGCTCGTGCCGACGACTCTGCTCGTGCGACAGCACCAACAGACATTCGCCGCGCGCTTCGCGCCGTTCCCCATTCGAGTCGAGGCCCTGTCGAGATTTCAAACGGCCGGAGAGTCGAAGAAGATCCTCGAAGGCATCTCCGATGGGACGGTTGATGTTGTCATCGCGACGCACCGATTGCTCGCGCCGCAGACCAGGTTCAAAGACCTTGGATTGGTGATTGTCGATGAGGAGCAGCGGTTTGGAGTTGAACACAAAGAGCATCTGAAAGCCCTTCGCAGCAATGTCGATGTACTGACGATGTCTGCGACACCGATTCCTCGGACCTTGGAGATGGCGGTGACGGGAATTCGCGAGATGTCGACGATTGCGACGCCACCCGAGCAGCGACTTCCGGTACTCACCTACGTCGGGCCGTACGACGACAAACAAATCACGGCCGCGATCAGACGAGAGCTTCTTCGCGAAGGTCAGGTGTTCTTCATTCACAATCGAGTCGAATCGATTGATCGCGCTGCCCGAAAGATCAATGAGTTGGTTCCGGAAGCCAGAGTCGCGGTGGCGCACGGTCAGATGGGGGAGCACGCCCTCGAGGGAGTTATTGACGATTTCTGGGAGCGTCGCATCGACGTACTTGTCTGCACCACGATTGTTGAGAATGGACTGGACATCACGAACGCAAACACGCTCATCGTTGATCGGGCGGACACGTTCGGGGTTAGCCAAATGCACCAACTGCGCGGTCGCGTCGGTCGCGGCCGTGATCGTGCCTACGCGTACTTCTTCTTCCCTGGCGAGAAGACTCTCAGCGAAACTGCCCACGAGCGGCTTGCGACCATCGCGCAGCACACCGACCTGGGTTCCGGCATGGCAGTCGCGATGAAGGACCTGGAAATTCGCGGAGCGGGAAATCTGCTGGGTGGAGAGCAGTCGGGCCATATAGCTGACGTCGGCTTCGATCTCTACGTGCGCATGGTTGGTGAGGCCTTGGCCGAGGTGAAGGGCGAGGTCGACACCGAGGCGGCGGATGTCACTGTTGAGCTGCCGGTTGATGCGCACATTCCGGAGTCGTACGTCCCCGAAGAGAGACTGCGGCTGGAGGCGTACAAGTCGATCGCATCGGTTTCTACTGAGGAAGAAATCTTGGGCGCGATCGCCGAACTCAAGGATCGGTATGGCCAGTTCCCGGCGCCGGTTGAGACCCTGTTCGAGGTCGCGCGCTTGCGGATCCTCGCTCGCCGAGCCGGTATCTCCGAGATCGTCGTCGCTGGTTCTCGAATTCGTTTCTCACCGGTCGAACTTCCTGAGTCGCGAACAATGCGGCTGACCCGGCTGTATCCAGGAACTCAGCTCAAGCTCGCAACGCGAACCGCATTGGTACCGCGCCCGACAACCGCCAAGGTCGGCGGCAAACCCTTGGTCAACCGCGAACTCATTAGTTGGGCTAGCGAACTCATTACCTCGGTGATCCTGGACTAGTCGGGTCAAACCGCCCTAGACGTCGACGAGCTCAGAGAAGGCGAACGAATACGCCAAACCGTCGTGGTAGATCGAGGCCGGAGCCTCGATCACTTGAAACCTGTGCTCGCTGTCACCGGAGAGATCATCATGAGCGCCGCAGTCACCATCGTCGCCTGAACCAGAACACCTCAGCTGGGTAACCAGTTCGCCGAACGTGATCGTCGCTTCCACAACTTGGTCGCTCATGCGAAGTTCCCTGCCTCCGCCAACCAGTGACAGCATGGTCAGCCGCCCGCTCTCAAAGTCCGTTGGCGCGACGAACAGATGAACCACTTCGGCGTCCCTGATCGCTAACTCATGCCAGACCGGACGGATCGGTTCGTCCTCGAATGCCACGACAACTTCGTGTTTGGCGTCTCGCAGGTCGATCTGCCGATTCTCGGCCAAGCCGACCTTCAACTGCTCAGCCAATGCGACGCGATACTGATGCCGCGTGTCCTCTTTGGGCACACTTCCACCCGACCACGCGCGTCCTTCAGAAGTTGCGCTCGCTTCAATTGCTGCGCTTGCTTCAAAGGTTGCGCTCGCTTCAAATGCTGCGTCCTCTTCAAAGGCACCGTTAAACACTTCCCCCACCCCCGATCTCCAACGATAGATCGCAACTATCACTCGCGACACCCCCAATTCGGGTGACTTCCGCCGTGCCACGCCGGGAATTCCCCCGATCAGGTGTTGCCCCGCTCACAATCTCAGCTTCTCTCGCGGCCGCTTCCCGAAATAGGCGCTGTTCCGGACCAACACCCGTCCTCGGCCATCGGGCCCAATCTCAACGGTATGGCCTTCTGCGTGCACTTTGTGGTGGTGTTTCGAGCAGAGCAGGGCGCTGTTCTGCAGTGAGGTCACTCCGCCCTGTGCCCAGTGAACGATGTGGTGTGCCTCGGTCCAACCCGGTGGTCTGTCGCAATGCGGGAATACGCACCCACCGTCGCGCACGTTCAACGCCTTCCGGAGGTGGGCAGGAAACGTTCGCATTGTGCGTCCGACATCGAGCGGAAGCCCTTCCGGCGAGATCACTAAGCGGTGGACTTCGCAGTCGCAAGTGAGGCGTTGCGCTGCCTCGGTTGAAAGCAGCGCAGACCCCGAACCGTTGTTCACGCTGATGCTCGGGCTCGCAAACTCAAATTTCCGGGCTTGTGACCACGCGTCCTGGGGGACGTCACCTCGGCGGTCGCCGCCCAAACCCGTGACCGCGTCGCCGCCCAAACCCGTGACGCCGCCTGCGGGGCTCTGACTTGAACAGGGATGCTCAAGGCGCGCGAGCGGAACCAAGACCGTGACGCTGGCCCTCGATCCGCCAGTGCTTGGCAACCCGCCGGAAGTCAGCACGGGGTCGATGACTTCGCTGATGAAGGCATCGGCTCGCTGCTGACTCGTCGAGAGGACGGGCGTCGCATCCGCTGGGTCATGATCGCCCTCAGCGACGCCCGAACCTCCTTCGGAACCCCTTGCGTCACCCAGTTGAGAGCGACGTGACTTCGTCAGGGCCCCGTTAAGCGCGGCGACTATCTTTGCCCCTTGCTCGTGATCAAAGAAGCCCTCGAGAAAGACACCATCCGCCAAGAGGTTGACGTTCAGATATCTGCGGCTGTGCGCTTCGTGTTCATCCCTGGCAGTTGTAAGTGGGTCAACTTGATCGGCCCAGGCGCGCATGACTTTTCGCAAGACACTCGCGGGCGCGGACTCAGCAATGTCGATGAAGACATTCAGGAAGTCCGCCAACGCGGCTCGCCGGGCAGGGGTCCTCAGGCCGACGCTTGCGATCGTGTCAACGTGCGCTCGCGAGAGCCGCCCACTGCTAACGGCATCGCTGAGTTGCGGGTAGTCGGAGACCAACCTCGCCGACTCAAGATCGGACTTGGCGCTGCGGTGATCAAGCACCTCATGCTCTCGCAGCCACGACGCTGCAGTGGCCGACTCATCGGCTTGCCAAATCCCTGATGAGTCAATGCGCGAGATGAGTTTCAGGCGCAGTGCTTCGAGAATCGCGGTGATCCTTGTCGCGGTGCCGAGCAGTGCACCGGCTCCCGCTCCGTCGAGGGAGTCAGTGCACTCAACAAGGGCGTCGACTTTGGCATCAACCTCAGCGAACAGGCGCTCGGCTTCGATGAGAGAGCCACACTTCCCGTGCAGCGACCCACTCGCATTGCTGCCGGACGGGATGCGACCGCCACCGTCTTCATCATCGAAATCTGATTCTCTTCGCACGAGTCGCCACCTCCTCTCGCTGCGAATGCGGTGGCAACAACTGGGTGCGTTGCGGGGTCACCGGATCACTTGGACGCCTCAGGGGGCGCCGCTCAAGAGGAGCCAGACACTCTTGCGAGTGGAGCTGGATCAGTAGTCGCTTGGAAGCTGACTGGCAGCTACTCAACGATCACGTCTAGGTCAAGTCAATCTTCATCGAAGCCGACCTAACCACTGCCGGTATCGAACATGTGTTCGAATAGTACCCAGAAGAAGCACTGCGCCGCAACCGTTTTCAACAGCAAATCCAGAAATCTCCGCCTGCAACATCCGAGCGCCAAAGGAGTTGACGGGTTCGCCCGACCCAACCCCGGCCGTGTTGCCCGGCACCGAGAGTCGTCCGAGCGCAACGAGTCCCGAGTGGGTGGTCGTGCGGTCGCGGTGTCCCCGCTGCTCCGTTAGTGTGGCCCGCGACGGTCAAGAATCAAGCGAAAGGTCGAATCCGTGGGCTTGGGACGTGATGGCTCAGTGCGTGGCCCGTTGCGCCACCGGCGTCGCATGGTGGTTGTTGCTGCGGCACTGACTGTCGGCGGTTTGATCGCCGGTTGCGGCCCGGAACTCGCAGGATCGGCGGCCGTTGTTGGCCAAGACCGCGTCACTGACATTCAACTGAGCGATCAGGTCAACACGGTTACCTCCGCGCTCGGCATTCCGACGTCCGCAAAAGCGAATCAGGTCGTCCTCGATCGGTTGATACGTGAGGAGTTGTACCACGTGCTCGCCGAAAGAGTCGGGGTGACCGTGACCGACGGCGAGGTCCAGAAGTTCCTCGATGAGACCGTTGCCCAGGTCGGCGGACAGAAGGCGCTAGAGGACCAACTCCTTCAGTCTGGTGTGCCAAACACGGAGATCTTCAACTTCGCTCGAACGTTCCTGCAGCAACGCGCAATCGTGGCGCAGATCGCCCCGGGGAAGTCCGAGCAGGAGCAGGGACAGGTCCTTGGGGTCGCGATCATCGCGCTGTCGAAGGAGCTCGACACGCGAGTTAGCCCGCGCTTCGGAACGTGGGACGCCGCGCGTCTTTCGGTCGGAGCGCCTCCGAATGATCTGTCCGAACCGCTGCCAACGGAGAACTCAAATCTGATGCAGGTACCGGTACCCCAGCAGGACGGTGGCCAGGGCAGCGGTCAGCAGCAGGGCGGCAGTCAGCAGGGTGGCGGTCAGCAGGGCGGCGGTCAGCAGCAGGGCGCGCCGCAGACCCAGTAGCGCAGCCGTCCAGTGCCATCCCCACCCGATTCGAAGAATCCCCAGCCATCTTCGGCTGCTTCCCGCACACCAGCGGGCGCGGCGCTGCTGGACCTCGTCGCCGTGATGGATCGCCTTCGGTCACCAGGTGGATGCCCTTGGGACGCTGAGCAAACCCACGAGTCCCTCGTCGAGTACCTGATCGAGGAAACCTACGAAACCGTCGAAGCGATTGAGTCCGGCGACGACGCTGCGCTTCGCGAGGAGCTTGGCGACCTCCTCCTGCAGGTCGTCTTCCATTCGCGGATCGGCGAGGAGTCACAGCAACCCTGGAATGTCGACGACGTAGCTCGTGGCATCACCGACAAGTTGATCCGCCGACACGATCACGTCTTCGCGGGCGCACATGTGGCGGACGCCGCTGACTCGGAACGTGCGTGGCAGTTGCAGAAAGCGGCTGAGAAAGGCAGGATATCGGTCACTGATGGTGTGCCACTGGCGCTGCCGTCACCGGTCTTGGCAGCGAAGCTGATCCGCCGAGCGAAGCGCGGTGGAGTCAACGTCGAACCGACCTCCGAAATGCGCTCTCAGCAAGCCGACGAGGCTCTGGGCGGCGTCACGAATCAACAGGAATTCGGCGAGTTGCTACTAGCGCTTGTTGCCGCGGGGCAGGAACGGGGAATTGACGCCGACGCCGCACTTCGAGACGCGGTTCGTGATTATCGTCGGCGCATCATCAACTTCGAGGGTTGATTGGTTACCCTTCCGTGGTGTCAGGAATCAGTCGCCGCAGCCTCCTTGGGGTAATGGCCGTTGGCGGTGTCGCAGCGGTCAGCGGCTGCGGGTCGGACACCTCCTCTGGCGACCCGACGGCACCGACGGTCAGCCCCACGGCCGCAATCAAGGGAACCAAGGCCTGGTTCATCAAGGGCTCGCAGCGCGCGTCCGCCTCGCTGATTGAGGCGTATTCGCCGATGTCGAGCGCACTTCCTGGCGATCGAGTTCCCATCCACACATCGACCTCGGCCAAGGATTGGTCGCTTGAGGCGTATCGGATCGGTGACTATGACGGTCTTGGCGGGGCGAGTATTGCCAAATTCGGTCCGTTCCCTGGGTCCAAGTACGGAGGACCGAAAGAGGTGGGCAAAACCAAGACGATGGTCGCATCGTGGCCGGTAAGTACTGAGATTGACACGACGGGGTGGCCGCCAGGCCTCTACCTGTTGCACGCGATCGCAGCAGACAAGCGCACGGAAATCCCACTCGTGATTCGATCGGCTTCGGCTGACGGTGCCGTCGCGGTTGTCGGTTCCGCCACGACTTGGCAGGCATACAACCGGTGGGGTGGGAAATCCCTCTACGGCGGCGAGGCTGGCGAAATGGCCGATCGAAGCTACGCCGTCAGCTTCGATCGGCCATACGACGAGAAGGGCCGGACTCTGCTGTACGCGTTTGAGGTTCCGCTCGCCCGCGTGGCGGAAGAGGCAGGGGTTCCGCTGGCCTGGATGACGAACGTCGACATCACCTTGAACCCCAACCTGCTCATGGGTGCGAAAGCTGCGGTATCGACAGGTCACGACGAGTACTGGTCGATCCCGTATCGCGACGCACTTGTCCGCCTGCGTGACGCAGGTGGAAACCTGGCGTTCCTCGGTGCAAACGGAGGGTACTGGCGGGTGCGCATCCCAACCTCCGGCAAAGATGCCGGGCGACTCGTCACTTGTTACAAGTCGGCCGAGTTGGACCCCGTCAAGAACTCGCCGCAAACAACCGCTCGATGGCGAGACTCGCCCTACCCAAGGCCGGAGAACACCGTCATCGGGCAGCTCTACGACGCCTTCCCGGCAGCTGGGGCCCTCAAGATTCGCGATCCGGGCTTCTTCCTCTTCGCCGACACGGGAGCTACCAAGGGCGCCGCCTATCCAGGTTTGATTGGGCCGGAGACCGATCGTTTCTACGACGTGAAGACAACCCCACGACCCATTCAGGTTCCCGCCCTCAGCGAATTCACATCTCGCGGCAAGAAGACCTGGTCGACGGTCACCTACTACACGACCGACAGCGGCGCTGGGGTATTCGCGACTGGGACGATGGGATGGGTGCGTGCCCTTCCACGTCCAAACAAGATCAGCGGAATTCCGGACCGCTCAACGGCATTTGCCAAGCAAGTGACGCTGAATGTCTTCAAGGAGATGGCGAAGGGTCCACTTGGCGAATCTCATCCGGCAACCGATGACGGCAAGAACGTCAAGCTTCCCACCACCAACACCACCGGTAGCGCATAGCCAGTTGCGCGCAGTCCCACCGTCAAGCGCCGGTCCAATCGCGGTACCTGTTCAGCTGAATTCTGCGTCCAACTAGGGTGGGCTCATCCTCAACAACAACTGATGTGAAGGAGACCCGGTGGCCAGCATCGACGTCGTCATTGCCAGAGAAATCTTGGATTCGCGCGGGAATCCCACAGTTGAGGTCGAAGTTGCGCTCGACGACGGTGTGTTGGGCAGGGCCGCTGTTCCAAGCGGAGCGTCGACGGGAGCCCACGAGGCCGTGGAATTGCGGGACGGCGACGAGCGGTACGGGGGGAAGGGCGTCCTCAAAGCCTGCGTCGCGGTCGAAGATGAAATCTGCCCAGAGGTCATTGGCATGGATGCCACAGACCAGCGCCTGATTGACCAGGCAATGATTGACCTCGACGGAACCCCAAACAAGACCCGCCTGGGTGCGAACGCGATCCTCGGGGTATCGCTGGCAGTCGCTCGCGCGGCCGCGCTTTCTGCCGACCTGGCACTATTCCGCTACCTGGGCGGCCCAAACGCTCACGTGCTACCCGTTCCGATGATGAACATCCTCAACGGCGGCGCACACGCTGATTCCGATGTGGATATTCAGGAGTTCATGATTGCCCCGATCGGAGCGCCAACATTCAGCGATTCCGTGCGGTGGGGTGCTGAGGTCTACCACGCGCTGAAGTCAGTGCTCAAGGCCAAGGGATACGCGACCGGGCTTGGCGACGAGGGCGGTTTTGCCCCCAACTTGCCAAGCAACCGAGCCGCACTGGAACTGATCGCCGAAGCAGTTGCGACGACTGGGCTGACACTCGGATCAGACGTCGCGCTTGCCCTGGACGTGGCAGCAACTGAGTTCTACAACGACGGTTCCTACACGTTCGAAGCCGAACCGCGATCAGCCGAGTGGATGACGGACTACTACGAAGGACTCGTCGCGGACTTCCCCTTGGTGTCACTTGAAGATCCGTTGGACGAGAACGATTGGGACGGCTGGGGACACATCACTCGCACACTGGGTGACAAGGTGCAAATCGTTGGTGACGATCTCTTCGTCACGAACCCGGCGCGGCTGCAACAGGGAATTGACCAAGGTGCGGCCAACGCACTGCTGGTCAAGGTCAATCAAATCGGCACGCTGACCGAGACCCTTGACGCGGTCGCACTGGCCCACCGCAATGGCTACGCGGCGATGATGAGCCATCGGTCGGGAGAAACCGAAGACACCACGATCGCCGATCTTGCGGTTGCCACCGACTGCGGCCAGATCAAGACAGGCGCGCCAGCTCGATCCGAGCGGGTCGCCAAGTACAACCAATTGATGCGAATTGAGGAAGAACTAGACGATGCGGCGCGGTATGCCGGCGCGTCTGCCTTCCCACGACTGCGAGTCTGAGCGACCCTGGAACCATGCTGGGTGTGACGCGACCGCGAGCGGATTCCTCGGAGTCCGCTGCTGGACCAGTCGCGCCCAGTGATCGTTCGGACGGTGCGCGTCGATCGTTCGTATCTGGGCGGACTGCGGTGCTGCTTGGGATCGCAGTAATAGCGGTGATCCTGTTGGCGCTTCCGCTGCGGGAGTACCTGGCGCAACGGTCGGAGATCAATTCCGCTTCCGAGAAGATGTCCGAACAGCAAGCCAAGGTTGACGACCTGCAGCGCCAAGTCGATCAGTGGCAGAACGAAGAATATATTCGTGGTCAAGCGCGCGAGCGGTTGCACTTCATGCTTCCCGGTGAGGTCGGCTACAAGATCATCGACCCCGGGAATACCGAGAACAAGCTCGCGGAGCGGGCGCCGCGCGCAGAGGGTCCGAGTGGCCCCTGGTACGACCGCCTATGGCGCAGCATCAGGGCCGCTGAACGCTCCGACAACTAGTGGCCTCAGAACATATCGACGTGACGACTGATTCCGCGGTCTCGCAGGCTGACCTCGACATGCTCGCGGCCCAGCTTGGCCGAGTGCCGCGGGCAGTGGTGGCGATAGCCGCACGTTGCGGCGACGGCTGGCCAGCGGTGATAGAGACGGCGCCCCGACTGCCTGATGGCACACCGTTCCCAACCCACTACTACCTCACTTGCAAACGATTGAACTCCGCGCTTTCGACGCTGGAGTCCGAAGGCCTTATGCGCGACTACGCGCAGCAGCTTGCTGCCGACAGCGACTTGGCCGATCAGTACAGGGCCGCGCACCGGAGCTACTTGGCTGATCGCGACCGATTGGAGAAGGTCGACGAGATCGCCGACTACTCGGCGGGCGGAATGCCGGATCGCGTGAAGTGTCTGCATGCCCTCGTCGGGCATTCACTGGCGGTTGGTCCCGGGGTCAACCCCATCGGAGATCTGGCGCTGGCGGAAGTCATCCGTCGCGATTGGTGGCCACACTCTGGGCCATGCGTGGTGCAAGCTGAGGCATCATGAAGAGGGTCGCGGCAATTGACTGTGGCACAAACTCAATCCGGCTACTGATCGCCGAGGCGGATCGTGGCCAGTCGAGGCTCACCGACGTCGTGCGACTGATGGAAACCGTTCGGCTCGGCGAAGGGGTTGACCGAACGGGAGAGTTCTCCGGGGCTGCGCTTGCGCGGACATTCAGTGCGTGCGAACGGTACTCGGAACAGCTGCGCAGGCACGGCGTTGAGAAGGTCCGCTTCGTTGCGACGTCGGCAAGTCGAGACGTCAGCAACCGCTCGCAGTTCATCGATGGAGTGCAGCTGCGGCTAGGCGTTGCTCCAGAGGTCATCAGCGGGTCAGAGGAAGCGGAACTGAGCTTCACCGGTGCTGTCTCTTCGCTGGGCGCGCTGCTTGGCAGCGAGTCGGCGCTTGTCGTAGACATCGGTGGCGGGTCAACGGAGTTCGTCAGGGGTACCACGGACGGGGGTGTTGCCGCCGCGCACAGTGTTGACATCGGCTGCGTTCGAATGACGGAGCGGCATCTTGTCTCAGATCCACCCACTGAGCAACAACTGGCGCGCGCTATTCGTGACATCGATGCTGCGATTACCGACGCCGATTCAGCGGTCAACTTCGGTCGGGCACGAACGCTCGTCGGACTGGCTGGGTCGGTCACCACCGTCGCCGCGCTGGCGCTGGCGCTTCCGGAGTACGACGCCGAGGTGATCAACGGCAGTCGAATTTCCGCGACTGAGGTTGAACAGGTCACCGCGCGACTCTTGGCCATGACTCGAGCGGAACGGGCAGAGCTGGCAGTGATGCATCCTGGCCGAGTCGATGTCATTGGTGGCGGTGCGTTGATCTTGCATCGCATCATGAAGTACGGCGGGTTCGACGATGTGCTCGCGAGCGAGCACGACATCCTTGACGGAATCGCCTGGGCGCTGGTCGGCTAGCTAGCGGCCCGCACGTCGCATAGTGTGGCCGATCATGAAGAGCTACGGAGTCACCGTCGTCGGCTACGATCGTCCCGGCATCGTCGCCGACGTAACGGGAGCGTTGGCGCAGCTCGGCGGGAACATCGAAGACTCGTCCATGACCCTGCTGCGGGGACACTTCGCGTGGACTCTGGTTGTCGTCCTAGATGCGCAGTTTGTCGCGGTCGATTCGACCCTGGACCCCTTGCGCCAGGACGACCTCAAGATTGCGGTCGTTGAACTCTCCGAGGATGTGCCGGTTCTGCATGCGCCCACCCATTGGTTGAGTGTGCATGGCTCTGATCGACCCGGAATCGTTTCAGCGGTCACCCGCGAGGTGGCGTTGGTGGGTGGAAACATCACGGATCTCACGACGCGACTCGCGGGCAACCTCTACATCGTCCTTGCGGATGTCTACCTGCCGGAGAGCGTGGACGTCGCAGCACTTCAGTCGCGCCTTGCGGAGGTCGCGGCCGATCTTGGGGTAGACGTCACGTTGCGCATGGCCGACGATGACGACGTGCTGTAGCAGATGTCTGAGGACCTTCTGGCGCAGCTCGCGCCTGAACTGCCTGCCGGTGTTGTTCGGTCGGCCGTTCACGCACCAGACAACGTACTGAGCAGTCGATGTTCAGAGGTTGATCCACGCGACCCGGCGACGTCACAGTTGGCCGCAGATCTGGTGGCAACAATGGCGCACGCGGCGGGATGCGTCGGATTGGCTGCGAATCAGATCGGCGTCAGTGAACGTGTCTTCAGCCTGGACGTTTCGAAACACCCCAAGGCCAAGACCAGCCATGGTCTCTTTGTGTTGGTGAATCCGGTGATTGAGCAGGCCTCGCGCAACGAGAAGGCCCGCGAAGGTTGCCTGTCGGTCCCGGACTTCACTGGCGATGTGAAGCGAGCTACCAGGTTGACGATCAGGGGTTGGGTTCCGGGCACGGGTATGGAAGTGGTGATCACCACGGATGCATTCGAAGCGCGTGCGATTCAACATGAAGTCGATCACTTGGATGGGTTTCTGTTCCTCGATCGAGTCGCAGGGGCGCATGCGATCCACGCGCGGCAAACCTATCTGTGACTAGATAGTGCAGCGCGGTGAGTGCGCAGTTGCTAGCGTCACTGCGCGAGGCCCAGGTGGTGGAACAGGCAGACACGCTCGGCTTAAACCCGAGTGACTTCGGTCGTACGGGTTCAAATCCCGTCCTGGGCACTTTTCTTGGGCCTGCCCATCGGGTAGGTCCAAGAGAAGTTGTCGGCTCAGTGATTTGAACCTAGCAGCGAGCGTCGTGAGCTGCGGTGGGTGTGGAGGAGCGGAGCGACGGCTCCCGTCCTGGGCACTTTTCTTGGGCCTGCCCATCGGGTAGGTCCAAGAAACGTTGTCGGCTCAGTGATTCATTACCAGAATTTCACACTGGCGCTGTTGATCCTGCGAATATCCGAGATCACCATTGAGTTACCGTAGGTGAACGTGGCACTGAGCCACGTTTGGGACCGGTTTTCACGCAATCGCCCCGCCACTACCGCAGGAGGCACCACATGGCGTCGCGCAACCCGATTATCCGCCGCGCAGAGAAGCAGTACCAGGAGGACTACAACGGTCCTGGTTTCGCCTCGATCAACAACCAACCGGGCCAGCCCGCTCAAGCCCAACCTGCTCAGGCGCCCGCTGCCCCCGGTTCGGTTCCGCCACCCCCACCGCCCGGCTCACCGGCGGCGCTGGACGAGATGTACGCCGCGCCTGCACGCGCCGGGGCGTCAGGCAATGTGATGACGATTCACGACGTCATCATGAAGACATCGCTGAACTTCGCGATCCTCTTTGTTGGCGCGCTGTTCGGGTGGTTCACGGCAGTTTCGATGCCATACGTCTGGATTGTTGCCGCATTGGTTGGCTTCGGCTTGGCGATGGTCAATATCTTCAAGAAGCAGATCAGCCCAGCCCTGGTGATGCTGTATGCACTCGCTGAGGGCGTAGCGCTCGGTGGCATCAGCTACTTCTACCAGTCATATGGCGAGGCAAACGGTTTCGGGAACCTCGTCCTAACGGCTGTGGTTGCGACCTTCACTGTGTTCGTCGTCATGTTGACGCTCTACACGACGCGGATTATCAAGGTCACAAATCGCTTCAAGAAGATCATGTTTGTTGCGCTGATCTCGTACCTGGCGTTCGCCGTCGTCAGCTTCATCGCCGCGCTCTTCGGCGTAGGCGGTGGCTTCGGCTTCTTCGGAGTCGGCGTGATCGGCGTTCTCTTTTCCGTATTCGTCGTCATCCTCGCCGCATTCTGCTTGTGCTTGGACTTCGATGCGATCGAGCAGGGTATGCGTTACGGAGTGCCAGAACGTGAGTCCTGGCGTATGGCATTTGGCCTTATGGTGACGCTGGTCTGGCTCTACCTGGAGATCCTGCGTTTGCTTGCGATTGTGGCTGGGCGAAACTAGGCGGAGTCCGAAGTCGCCACACCCCAATCGAGCGGAGTCGTAGTGGCAGCAGCAATCGAAGTCACCCCAGGTGTATTTCGCTTTCCCACCATGGGTGACTACATCAACACAATCGCCTTCCTTGAAGACGACGGTTCGGTGACGCTTGTTGACTGCGGGATGAAGAAGGCGCCACCGAAGATCGTCGCAGGACTCGCGGCGATAGGGAAGACCCCGGGTGACGTTCAGAAGATCGTCCTCACTCACGCCCACAACGATCACGCGGGCGGAGCGGCTGAAATGGTTCGTCGTTCCGGACTCGATGGCGTAGCGGTTCACTCTGATGACGCCCGGTACGTCGAATCCGGTCAGTCAGCGCCGTTGGACACCACGCTGCTTTCAGGCAGGGTGTTCTCGCGCGTGAACTATGGCGGGTTTGAACCCGTGCCCGTCAGTCACGAATTGACCGACGGCGAACTCATTGACGTTGCCGGTGGACTCACGGTCTTCCACACCCCCGGGCACTCGCCTGGCCACATTTCACTCCGGCATGAGCGAACGAATCTGCTTATCACCGGTGACGCCATTTGGAATATGGCCTCGCGCTTGACGTGGCCAGTACCGACGTTCTGCAGTTCGCACAAGTTGAATCACAAGTCCGCCCACGTGCTGGGCGAACTGGAATACGACGTTGTGGCATTCACCCACGGCCCCCACATCAATTCAGGCGCCCGAGAGGCCGTTCGTGGTTTCCTCAAGCGCAAGGATGCGTGGTGAGTATCCGCCGAAGGGAGCAAGCGCGATGACGAGGGCGAACTCAGCTCGTCGAATCGCGACTGCCGCAGCCTATGGCGGTGGGGGACTCGTCGGAGTTGGCGCGGCGGCACTTGGGGTGCTCGTTGCCGAGGGGTTCATTGCCCGTCGGACCTTTGGCCTGCGGAAGGAATCGGCGCCGTACGCCGATGGCTACTACGGACCGAAGCGTCGCGGAACCTCATTGCGATTCGTCATGCTCGGCGACTCAAGCGGGGCGGGGTTGGGTGCGGATGGTCCGCTGCAAACGGCCGGTGCACTGATCGCACAAGGATTGGTTGAGGCGGCTGGTCGCCCGGTGAGGTTCGTAAATGTGTCGACAGTCGGCGCCCGCAGCGCCGACCTTGAATCGCAGGTCACCCGCGCACTGATTCTCAAGCCTCACATCGCCGTGATCATGATCGGTGGCAACGACGTCACCCACCTCACGCGACCGCAGTCCGCAGTTCGAGACCTTGAGCAGGGAGTCGCCAGGCTGGTTGATTCCGGTTCGGAAGTGGTGGTGGGGACCTGCCCGGACCTGGGGACGGTAAAGCCCATTCGCGAGCCCTTGCGCACCGTCGCACGTCGGCTGTCTCGACAGCTCGCGGCCGCCCAGACAATCGCTGTCGTTGAGGCGGGCGGACGCTCAGTTTCGCTCGGGGACCTGCTTGGACCAGAGTTCGACGAGTTCCCCGACGAAATGTTCGCTCATGACAAGTTTCACCCTTCGTCGCGTGGCTACGCCAGCGCTGCGCAGGCGCTGTTGCCATCGGTACTCGATTCGCTCGGGCTCCTTCCCCCAGAAGAACGCCTGCCCGATGAACGACTCGGTGATTTGTTGCTGCCGGTGTCTGTCGCTGCCGTTTCGGCTGCCGACACTGTTGGTACGGAGGTCGCGGCTGGCCAAGTCTCGGGTGAGCAACGGGGACCGAAGGGCAGGTGGGCGCAGCTGCGACACCGCATCCTGCGCCCAGTTCCGAAGGCCGAACGTCCCGCCCCCCTTACCGCCGATATCGCGGATGAGGAGTTCTAGCAGCCATGGAGCCGGAGGGGTCGAAGGTTTCATCGACGCGGGTCTTTGTCGCCGAGTTTCGAAGTCAGCTTCAGCGCACGGTTGACTGGCTTAATTCGTCACCCTTGGATCGCCTTGATCGTCCTGCGAGTGGCGGATCGATCGCGGATCGTGCGTACCGCATCGCGCAGTCGATGGTCACCGAGACGGAATCCCTGCGCATTATTGAACCGCGGAATCTGCCGCGAATACGCAGCCACGGCGCGGGCTCACAGCTCGCCGTCGTCGGCGAAGAACTCGCGGCGTCCGTTGAATCCGACAATTCCGACTCAGTGAGACTTGATCTTGTTCTGATCGACTACGTTTCACGACTGTTGGAGTTGCGCCGCGCAGCCAACTGACCTGCGAGTATTCGGCTGGGGTTTCGTCACGAATCGGAGATGAACATTGTGGGCGATCTGATCGCTGAAGTGGTGCCACTGGCGCTGGCAGTCGCTTTGTCGCCGTTCCCGGTAATTCCGGCCATTTTGCTGCTGTTCACACCGAAGCCGCGCGCAGCGGGATTCAGCTTTCTTGCGGGGTGGATAGGCGGGATCCTTGTCTCAACAACGGCGTTTCTGCTGCTGGCGGCGATCATCGAGCTCGCTGACGAACCTCCGACCTGGGCCTCGTGGACTCGGATCGCGCTGGGTTGGTTGCTGATTGCAGTGGGCCTTCGGCAGGTTCTCAGCCGATCGGAGGCCGACAGCACACCCAAATGGATGAGCTCCATTGACGGGCTGGAACCGGCTGGGGCGGCGAAGCTTGGTGTTGTACTTTCGGCGGCTAACCCCAAGGTGTTGCTACTTTCGGCAGCGGCTGGTTTGACGATTGGCTCCGAGCAAATTGGACTCTCCGCAGACGTGGTGGCCGTGCTGGCGTTCACCGTGATCGCGTCGGTGACGGTTGCCCTACCAGTGGTGCTGTATTCGGTCGTTGGCACGAGGATTCTGCAGCCACTCGGGACTATTCGGTCCTGGTTGGAGCGTCACAATGCGACGGTGATGGCGGTCGTCATTCTTGCGATTGGAACACTCTTGATCGTCAAGGGCGTCAGGGGCCTATGACAGCAGGGAACCTATGACAGCAGGGAATTAGTAGCGGAAGAGCCGGTCAAGTTGGTGGTCGAGGATGCTCACCGCCTTGCGCGCCGAAACCACCCCGAGCAGAATGGGGCCCACCAGCCCTTGGGTTGCATAGAACAGCGCGGCGGCCTCGTTCTTGACATCCACTCCGGGTCGCAACTGCCCTGACTGTTGCGCGGCCGCAAGTTGCGCTTCTGTCACTGCGAGCAGATTGGCGTATCCCTCACGCAGCAATTCCCGGAACTGCTCGTGATTGACCGAAGACGCGAAGAATGAGATATTCACCATCGCCTCTTCGCGGGACTGTTGGTCGGACGGCAGCAGAATTCGCAGAACTGTTCGGAGGTATTCCTTGCTGGTTGGGTTACGGAGCCTTGCGATTCTCGCGGTGAATCTGTCGAGTACCCGTTGGCGCATGTGTTCAAGTGCGAAGAGGAGCATCTCGTCTTTGGTGTTGAAATAGTGCTGAACCGCTCCCATGGAGACGTCAGCTTCCGACGCCACGTCACGCAGGCTCACGGCATCCATGCCGTCACGTCCGATCACGCGGAAGATGGCTTCGGCGATCGCGCGCCTGCGCTCTTCGTGATCGACGACTCGAGGCATTCAGAATCCTTCGTGCGGCATTGTTCCAATGCAACTGTATTGCAAAACTGGCACTTCGGCTATTACCATGCGGATGTATTAGAAAGATCCTCGCGTAATCTCTCGTGGAATGAGCTGAGCTCTGATGCCTCCCGAAACACATTACGCGAGCAACGGCGACGTGCGGGTCGCATACGAGACATTTGGATCTCCGGCCGGTGCACCCCTACTCATGTGCATGGGCCTGGACTTCCAAATGGTCTGGTGGCCGGACGACCTCTGTCAGCAGTTGGCCGACGCGGGATTTCATGTCGCGCGATTCGACAATCGCGACACCGGGCTGTCGACCCACTTTGACTCAGATCGCCAGGAGAACGCGCTGCGGGCTCAGCTAGGCATGAGCAAACCGGTCTACACCGGCTACGACATGCTCGACGACGCACTTGCGGTTATGGACGAACTTGGCTGGGAGTCGGCGAACATCCTTGGCGGATCAATGGGGGCTGGGATTGCGCAGGCGTTGGTGCTTGTGCATCCGGAAAGAGCGAGGTCGCTGATCAGCATCATGGGGATTCCGGCGACGGTATCGTCGATCGGAAGCCTCAAATACATTCGTATGGGGACGATGAGCAAGTTCCTCAAGATCAAGCCTGCGGATGATCGTGAGGGTCAAGTGGAGATGTTGACGGCGATCTATCGGCTCATTGCTTCACCGGGATACCCGTTCCCGGAGGAGTGGGCACGCGAAGTCGCCGGAATCAGTTACGACCGAGCGCCGCGCGATCCCACATCAACGCAACGACAACTTGCCGCAACGCGAGCGCAGAAGTATCCACCCCTGCCCAACATCAACGTGCCAACCCTGGTGATTGGCGGTGAGGCGGATCCACTTATCAAGATCTCCGGCAGTCGAGACACCGCAAAAGCGATCCGAGGTTCCCGACTCGTGACCTACCCCGGGATGGGACACAACCTGCCAGAGGAACTTTGGCCAGAGCTCGTTCGAGAGATCGCTGCGGTCGCTGGGTTGGAACAACTCGCGTAGCGTTCGATCGCGTGCGGCATAGTTGTGGCGGCCGGAGATTGCTCTGGGCCGGTTCGAGATGGGGGTATCGGTCGTGGGTCAGCAGCGTTTGACGGATTCCACTAAGGGCCCGCTGAGGCGCGCGGTGACTGTCGTTGCGTTGGTCGCTGCAGCGCTGGCCCTCGTGATGACCCTCGTCATGGTGGTCGCGGCGCTCAGTGGCTGGTCGTCCTCAGCGATCCGTACAAGTGTCGTGGTTTGGGTACTTTCGTTGTTCGTGGTCTTCGGCGCCACCCAATACCTGAAGTCCGACCGCTCTCAGCCGCAGGTGCCGCCAGACGATCAATCTCGGCCAGCGAAGTCCGACGACCGGTAGACCCCATTTCGAACGAGTCCCACGTCGAGGTTTGGGTCGCTGCGCGCTGGGTAGAGCCTGATTGTCACCACGGACTACCGCTCAGCCGGTACCCCAACCGAGTGTCGATCTACCACCAGAATCCACTCGGAACAAGGGACATCGCCATGAAGCAGAACACTCAGAAGTTCGCACTCACCGCCCTCGCCGCTTGCGCAGCAATCGGAGTCTCGGTCGTCAGCGTCGGACCGGCAACGGCTGCAACTGCCGGAACCGACCAGGCAACCCAGGCAATCAGCGCGGCCTCAACGCACAACCCCAACGAAATCGAACGAATGATCAACATCAACATGGCCCGCCGCGATCTGGATATGACGATTGTTACTGGCGACGGTACGACGCTTCACGAAGTCGTGCACCCAGGCAAAGGCTGGTGCCCTGAATCCGAATTCGGTGGTACGGACACCATCACGGTGAAGGACGATCAAGGCGTTGCCTTCGTCGGCACCTTCACCTACAAAGGTGATTGGGTAGCTGGGCACATGGACAAGACACCTCGCCTGAACATCAGTTGGCACACAGGCCCATTCGGCGGATTCGACTTCCGTTGATGGGGTGCTTCGCTACGGTGGAAGCAGTTGAGGCCGCAGGGTCCGCCATCGCTAAGGAGTCGTGCATTCATGGATAAGGGACTACTCGCCGTTCTCAATGACTCGGAACGATTGCTCGTTGCAGAGACTGAGCGAGACGCGCTGGCCGCACTTGACGAAGACCAAGTGGTCGCTCTGCATGGTCGGATTCGGCGTGCACGGAACAAGTACGTCGGTCAGTACCGGCGACGGGCGACCGCACGCGTGAAGCAGAAGGGTGGTCGTGGCGCTGCCCGCCCCAAGAACAAGCGTGCCGCAGACAAGGCGGAAGCCTTCGAGGAAGCCCTCGCACGCGTCAGCCGCCGGTTGGGTGTTTTGGCAGCGCAGAGCGCGCGTGCGCTTCGCGATGAGCGAATCGCCGCAGCGCGCGCTGCAAAGGCTGGGCAACCCTCACCGACCAAGAGCGCGAAGAAGGTGTCGAACTCGGCTGGCAAGTCGAAGGTGCCAGCCGCAGCGAAGAATGCCCCCGGGAAGTCGAAACTCCGGAATCCGGCAACGGAAAAGAACCGAGCGGGCACCCGAGCACTTGGTGCAAAACGGCAGGCTAAGCGCGACAGCAAGTAGAGGGCATACACCGACCACCCACCACTGGCCGATGAGGCCTCCAAAGACGCGTTGGGCATCCGTCACCGCCACGGTTTGGCGCAACGAAAGCCACAACGCGAGCGCATCGACACTAGGCTCCTAACGGATTTGCGGCGTCGAAGGCGTGGCTTGCTCGATCACCACATTGGAGGTACCGATGGCGTCTGATACCGGCGTTGTGTTTCCCGCAGATGAGTCAGGCAAGCGCGGCTCCTTGGCGACAAATCAAGCGATTTGGGCGGATGCCGTCCGCGGGGTAAATGCCGATTTGGCGAAGCGCATCGAAGCCAGTCCCGCCTGGCGGAAGGACTATGCGGCCTTCATCCCAGAGATCACTGGACTCTGCTCCACCTCCCGCGAGACTGCCGAGGCGGTCGCAACGGCGGGCCTTGCGGCAGCCAGATCACGGCTGGTCTTCGAACGCAACGGCGCAGCCACACCAGTTGATTCGACTTCGGAAGTGACACCGTCATTTGAGTTCACCACCGAGACTATTCAAGGCAAAGGCAAACGGGTCGAGGAGCTTGTCGTCCCACACTTGGGCAAGACGCTGCGGGGAGATGCACTGCGTCGCCAACTTGCTGACTGGGTCTCCCGCGGCATCATCGAACCGTCCGCATCGTCTGCGCTCAACACCGTCATGGACAACCCTGAATGGTTAAGCCTGAATGGTCGCCGCGTGGCTGTACTGGGCGCCGGTGCGCAAACCAGCCCACTGCCCACGCTGATGTCCTGGGGTGCGGAAGTTGTGGCTGTTGATTTGCCGCGCCCGGACCTGTGGGACCGGGTGCTGGCATCGGCAAAGAAGGGTGCCTCCACCGTTCATGTTCCGGTCAGGGCTGACACTAAAGGAAAAGTCGCGACTCGGGCTGGGGCGAACGTCATCGAGGACGTTCCCGAACTGATCGAGTGGTTAAGCGGATTCGATGATGCCCAGCTGGTCATTGGCGTGTACATCTACGCCGATGGTCCTTTGCACGTCCAAGCGACCCTCGCTGCCGACGTCCTTGGAACGAGTCTGGCTGCGAATGGCCGGGATATTGCGATGGCGTATGCCGGAACACCGAGTGACTGCTTTCTGGTGCCCCCCGATGTTGTCGAGGACAGCAACGCGAGGCGACGATCACGGTCATGGCGTGCGGTTGAGCTACCAATGCGCGCGCTTACTGCGGGCAAGCTCTATGCCCCCGCCTACGAAGGGCTACTCAGGAGTTCAGATGGCGAATCGATGGGAATCATCGACGCCGTCGTGACTCAGCAAGGTCCGAACTACTCCCTCGCCAAGCGCCTGCAGCGGTGGCGGACAGTGGAATCATGGCGCCAGGGACAGACCGCTTCCTTCAATGTCGCGCCGCCCACCTGGACGGTGTCTGTGACCAAGAATCGGATACTCGCGGCTGGCTACTACGGCGCCCGCAGTGCAGGTTTGGAGGTCTTCACGCCCGAAACAATGAGCGCGCTGATGACTGCTCTGCTGGTGTATGACCTACACGTTCCTCCGCGGGACGAGCATCCGGAGCTGGGAATCACCCGGGACGGGGTGCATGGCGGCTACTGGCGAGTCCCGTACGACATTCGGTCCACGCTGCTCTACACCGGGCTCGCCGGAATCCCCCGCGCTTATGCCCCTGAGATCCGCTTCCGCTAGCAGAACGCACGAAGCGCGACGAGCGTTATTTGTGATCACGGTCACTCTGAATTTCGATCTTCGATGGTAGAGTCCGGCCGGTGTATGAGGGCCTTGGGGGGACTAGACAGTCGACCCTGTCACCCGATGGGCTGACCGTCACCTCCCTGCCCGTTGTCACCGATCGGCCGAGCGTTGTTCGTGAGCCCAAGCACCGTCGTGACATCGATGGTCTTCGTGCGATCGCGGTCACGCTCGTCGTTCTCTTCCACGCGGGGGTCCCGTTTCTGCCTGGCGGTTTCGTCGGGGTTGATGTCTTCTTCGTGATTTCGGGATTCCTCATTAGCGGCATGCTGTTGCGGGAGGTCACCGAAACCAATCGGATCTCGCTGCGGAACTTCTACGCACGACGAATCCGCCGCCTGATCCCGTTGGCCACGCTGGTGCTGGTGACCACGGTCATCCTTAGCTCCCTGTTACTGCCTGCGAGTCAACGTCAGGCAACGGGTGCTGACGTCAATTCGGCTGCGTTGTTTTTCTCCAATTGGCACTTCGCGTCTGCATCGGCCGACTACTGGGCTGATGGCGTTGATAAGAGTCCGGTCCTGCATTTCTGGTCGTTGAGCGTCGAGGAGCAGTACTACCTCGTATGGCCGATGCTGATGCTGATCTTCGTGCGTCGCAATCGCCGGACCAGGTCGCGAATGTCCCCAAAGGCTCGCACCGCGATGCTTGTCGCCGTTGTCGGAATCGGGTCACTAGCGCTCTCGGTCATGACGACCGCCGAAAGCCCGGCGTGGGCGTACTTTGGCCTTCAAACGCGGGCATGGGAGCTTGCCGCCGGCGCCGCGGTAGGGCTCGCCGCTGTCTCGCTGGGCAAGCTGCCGCGCATCGTGGCCGGAATCTTGATGTGGGTCGGGCTCGTTTCGATCTTGGCGTCAGCCGTGCTGATCAACTCGAGCACCCCGTATCCCGGGTCTGCAGCCCTGCTGCCGGTGCTTGCGACCGTCATGGTGATAGCCGGTGGATGCGGTTTGGCAACCAAGCATCAACCACGGTTGCTCACTGCCGGGTTCTCGCAGTACGTCGGCAGGATTTCCTACTCCTGGTACCTGTGGCACTGGCCCGCACTGATCTTCGTGGCAGTCGCTGTGGGGGCATCGGAGACCGAGTCACAGGCGGGTAGCCCAGTTGGTGGTGTGCCGAAACTGATCGTTGGCGCTACGGTTCTGGGGTCGTTCCTCATCGCAGCGCTCACCTCGCGATTGATTGAACAGCCGATGCGGCGATCGGCCTTCCTTTCCGCCCGCCCGCGCCGCTCCTTGATCTTTGGTGCGGTCGCGATCGCAAGCGTTGTGGCGGTCAGTGCGGTCTTTTTGATGCGAGCCCCGCGAGAAGTCGAGTTGGCACCGAGTCAAGATGTCGTGGGAACTGCCACGTCGGTCGGTTCTGCGGTTGCCAAACCTGGGCAAAAGCTGTTCCTCTCGCAAGATCCGAAGAATGCCGGAGCCGATGCAACCGTGATGCCGCCTGGCTGCAACATCGCTGTTGGTGATCCGATTCCGGTTCTGACGACCTGCAATATGGGCGATCCGAACGGCACGAAGACAGTGGTGTTGGCGGGAGATTCAAAGGCTCGGTTCTGGGCCGCCGGGATGAGTCAGGCGGCGAAGTCCAAAGGCTGGAAGCTCTACGCCACGTCTATGCCGGCCTGCCCGTTCACTCAAGTCGAGTGGATGCACGCCAAAGCAGCGGGCTGCGACAAATACCGCGAGTCAATTGCGAAGCAGATATTGGGCCTGGACAGGGTGGATCTCTTGGTCCTGCCGCGATCTGGCGACTACTGGGACATGGCCAAGGCCAGCACATCCGACTCGAACGGTCTCTGGGCCGATGCAACCACTCGGACGCTCCGAAGCATGGGCCGTGTCGCGCCGAAGACAGTGGTTGTTCGCGACATCCCGGCAGCTCCACAAAATCCAGCCAAGTGCCTGGTTCAGTCGTGGGAGACCCCAGAAGATTGCTCGTGGAAGCGCAACCGGCCCGATGAAGAGATGGCCCGAGCCGAACAGGCCGGTGCTCGCGCGGCAGGCATGCGACTGCGAACGCTGGACATGAATTCTCTGATCTGTCCGACAGAAACCTGCTATCCGGTTGATCAGAATGGGACGATCACCTACCGAGACTCCCGCCACCTCACGGCCACGTTCAGCCTTTCGCTCTGGAAGGGCCTCGCGGATCGGATGAGCGCGCTCCTGTAGCCGCGACCACCCGCGCGCTCGTTTTGTCCCGCGCGTTTGGCGCAATCATCGGCCTACTCAAGATCGAAATGCGTCATGATCGGGACATGGTCCAGGAACTGACGCTCACGCAGCTAAAAGCGGCCAGTGAAACCTTCTACCGGGCGCTGGCCGACGTGTTGGTCGGAGACAGCGGATTGATGTTGGAACTGTGGTCGGGTGCGGATGATGTCTGCTACCTGGGTCCGATGGGTGAAATCGTTGTCGGTCCAGAGGCAGTCAGCGTTGGGTGGGAGCGCCAGGCTGCCCGCAGGTTGGGGGGCGTTGTGACGCCTCGTGACCTGCACTTTGTGGTGGGCGGGACCTTCGGGGTCGTCACCAACTGGGAACACGGCGTTAGTCACTCGGGGATCGCAAGTGAGATCAAGATCCGGGCCACCTCAACGTACCGGCTCGAGGATGACACCGTTCGCATGATTGGCCATCACACCGATCTCATCGAATGATCACGTCTTGTGACTGACGAGCACTGGGAAGCCGTATACAGCCAGGGCGACACGACGAAGTCCTGGTATCAGGAGCATGCAACTGTGTCGTTGCAGTTGATTCAGGCGGTTGCGTCCGATCTGTCGACGTCGCCGATCTTGGATATCGGGGGCGGCGCGTCGACTCTGGTTGATGACTTGCTCTCGGTCGGCGCGGCTGATGTCTCGGTCCTTGATGTGTCTGAGCGCGCGTTGGAGTTGGCGCAGAGTCGGCTGGGGGATCATGCGGCGCTGGTCAGCTGGATTCGTGCCGACCTGCTGCGCTGGCGGCCTGAGCGGACGTATTTGGTGTGGCATGACCGAGCCGTGGTCCACTTCCTCGTTACGGAAGCTGAGCGTCGGCGTTACCGCGATGTTCTGTTGGCCGCGACCACGAGCGGCTCCGTCGCAGTCATTGGGGTCTTCGGTGAGAACGGTCCGACCATGTGTTCCGGTCTTGAGGTTCAGCGCTTCAGCGTCGAGCTACTCGCAGAAACTGTTGGAGATGAGTTCGACTTGGTGCATGACGAGATCAACGTCCACATCACGCCAACTGGGGCAAAACAGGAGTTTCTCTGGGGAGTGTTTCAGCGTCGCTAGGTGATCTCAATGACTGTTGCGAGTTCGTCGAACATCCGTCGTCAGTGATTCTCGAAGTCCTGCTCGACGATGAACCAACTATGTGAGTGTTGCGCGCCGATGCGGTCCAGCAGCACGAGGGCGGCAGGGGGCTTTCCGAGTTTGCGCACCGCCGTTAGCGCGTCGAGGTCTTGCCAGGTCGTCTGGATCCGCCACGCGCCGTCCTGTCCGCGCAGTAGCTCCGACCGGATCAGGGCGTCGGGCTGTTCCTCCTGAGTCAGGCGTCGGTAGCCGTCAAGGAACTCGGCTTCATGTTCGGGGTCGACGTTGGCATCCACTGCCGTAACGACTCGTTTGCTCATGTCGGTGACTCTAGAGCCCTCATCCGACCCACGAGCCTCACTGGTCGACTTCGAAGAGCGCGGTCTTTTCGGTCCAGTTGTAATGATCAAGTCCTCCGGGCCAGAAGACCAATCCACACCACTGGCCGAAGTTGTACATCACCTGGCTGTGGAACGATTTGTTTGAGCCGACAACGTTCGCGTCAATGTGGTAGATCGTTCGTCCCCGGTCGACCCAGTTCTTGAATTGAAAGGTCTTGCCCGGCGCCACATCTTGGGTGAGCGACCCGGGAACATTTGCCGAGACGTGGATCCTCAGGGTGTAGTTGGTGTTATTGAAGACCGTTAGGTTCTCCGGGTATGCGGAGTCGGTCGAAGACTGGGCTGGTCGGTTCAAGTTCCCGATCTCAGCGGCGGATGCGGTTGCGGCATTTGCACCAACGAGGGCGATTGCCAGGATTGCTGTTCCTGCGCCGATCTTGCTGAGTAGTTTGTGGTTCATAGCGATATCCATTCCGAGTGGTTTGATTGGCTAGGCACTCGGTTGGGGTACCGGTTGAAGCGGTAGTCCGTGGTGACAGCTTCCTTCTACCCGGCTCAGCCGAGATCAAACATCGAGGCGAAATGTTTGTTTCGGTTGCGGCACGCGGCACGCGGCAGGCGGCAGGCGGCTGAAGGCTTCTTCGACGGCGTCAGTGACTTCCTTCGCGGCTCTTTCGCCGATCGTAGCGATGTGGGCTCTGTGCGGGTTCTTTGTAGTGTCGAGCGGTTGCGCGCGGGCGCGCTATGTTCGCACCATGGCTGGCGATGCGCGCTCGATGCGCGAGCGGATGCTTGCAGGCGACCTCTACATCGCTGACGATCCAGTGCTGGCGGCGGAGAACCAACGAGCCCAGGCCCTGACGGAGGCCTTCAATCGGACTCCATCGTCGGACCCCGAAGCGCGGCGCAAGTTGCTGACGGAGTTGCTGCACGCGTATGGCGAGGGCTCTGATATTCGGCCACCCTTCTATTGCGACTACGGGTACCAAACGACGATCGGAGCACGGACCTTTGCCAACTTCGGACTCATCATCCTCGATGTTGGTCAAGTCCTGATCGGTGACGATGTGCAGATCGGCCCACGGGTTCAGCTGCTAACGGCCACGCACCCCGCAGAGCCGGGTTCACGAAGGGACAAGTGGGAGTCAGCGGAGCCAGTTTCGATCGGAAACAACGTCTGGCTGGGTGCGGGCGTGATCGTTTGCCCCGGAGTTTCCATCGGAGAGAACTCCGTCGTTGGCGCGGGATCAGTTGTTACCGGCGACGTGCCGCCCAACGTCCTAGCGGTCGGTGTACCCGCTCGCGTCGTTCGTTCTCTCGACGAGCCCTAACGGCGGCTAAGTCGAGGCTGATGTTGCGCTACGCCAGAGCAGGCAGCGCAATCCCGGTGTTCGCGTGGCAGTCATAACCATGCGGAACCTTCAATAGGTAACCAACTGCTGGTTAGTGCCTTCAGAGACCAGTGTCCGATCTGGGTGGACCGTTCATGATGGAGAAGAAACGGGATGCGATCCACGCACGCCGGTCTTGATCGCAACGATCAGGCAAGTGCATGGCACACGCTCGCGCACACCACTTAGACCGGCGCGTACTTTTCGAATTCCACAGTCTTCGCCTTGATGTGGATCTTCTTCACGCGGTAACCGTATGCCTCGAGTTCCTTCTTGTAATTCAAGAAGGAATGGTCGATAGGAAACCCGAGGATGGATTCAATTGCGTCAAACCCGAGTTCCATGTCGTCACCGTCGGTATCGTCGATGTACTGCCAAAGGGGATCGTATTTGCTCATGTGGTCCTCTGCTGAAGCGCATCACCGTGACTAGCCTGGACCACATTAGCCCGCGCGGTCTAGCTTGAGGGTGTGCGCGGGACTCTGTGCCGGTAACTACCCGCTGCAGATGCGAGTTTGGCTGGGTAATCATTGGTGCGCTGTTCGCCACCTACTTGGGCGACACAAATTGATTCACGTAGATGTCTCGCGTCGTTTGCAGTTCGCCGATGCGGAATGCAAGAAGCGTCGTGAATCGTTACCTCATCAACCGATCGCAGGCAGCGCAATCCCGGTGTTCGCGTGGCAGTCATAACCATGAGGGACCTTGTAGAGGTACTGCTGGTGGTAGTCCTCCGCGTAGTAGAACTCGCGTTTCTGGGCCGGTGCGATCTCCGTTGAGATGGAGTCAAAGCCGCGGTCAGCGAGGACCTTCGCGTATGCGTCGCGCGTCGCCTCAATGAGCGCTCGTTGCTCGTCGTTCGTCCAGTAGATCGCACTGCGGTACTGGGTGCCCACATCGTTTCCCTGACGATACTGAGTCGTCGGGTCGTGGTTCTCCCAGAAGACTTTGAGGATGTCGTAGGTCGAGATCTGGTCCGGCTCGTAGGCGACGAGCGCTGCCTCGGTGTGGCCGGTCTTAGCGGTGCACACCTCCTCATACGTCGGATACGGCGTGAATCCGCCCTGGTAACCGACCGCGGTGGTGACAACCCCAGGTAGTTGCCAGAACTTCTTCTCGGCGCCCCAGAAGCAACCCATCCCGACGTGCAGAACCGCCGTGGTCGGGGACCACGGCCCACGCATGGGGGTTCCCAGGACGACATTTCGCTCGGGAACGTCATAGAGGTAGTGGTCTCGACCCGGCATCGCATCCTCGGGAGCCACCATGGTGGTCTTGCCCGATCCGAACAGCCAACTCATAGGTACAGCATCCGTGTTCGACCATCAGATCGCAATGGCAGCGACCCAGTTGTTCGCCGCCAACTGAGCGGGTGTGGTCGAATACTTGGCATGCGCGTATTGGTGACCGGTGGGACCGGGACCCTGGGAACCGCGATCGTTCGGCAACTCCGGGACCGAGGTCACGACCCGCTCACCTCATCAAGGACTGCGGGACTTGACCGTGTCGTCGTCGACTTCGCGACTGGCTCGGGCATCGCTGATGCGGTTGAGGGTGTGGGCGCCATCGTGCACGCTGCCAGCGACCCGGGGCGTCAAGCGAAGACTACCGATGTCGAAGGCACACGTCGTCTAGCGAAGACTGGAATCCCCGTGCTCTACATGTCGATCGTTGGCGTCGACATCCATCCTTTCCGCTACTACCGCATCAAACGTCAGGGCGAGCTTGCTCTCGCTGCGAATGCCACTGCCTGGACTGTCCTGCGCGCCACACATTTCCACGCCTTCCTCGACCGGCTGATCACGATGTCGAGGTCCGCAGCTCAGTGGATTCCGGGCAACGGCGACAGGGGGGACACCCGTTTCCCAGCCGCGAGGGGCCTAATGTTTCAACCCGTCAGTCACGAAGAAGTCGCTGGCGCAGTTATTGACCTGCTTGAGTCCGGGCCCACCAACCAGATCGAACAATTCGCTGGCCCACAACAGTTGGAGTCCGCCGAACTCATCGAGGCATGGGCACGTGCACGTGGTGGTCGACCCTTCTACGTGCCCACTGCCGGGCGGATTGCCCGAGCCTTCAAGGAGGGGTACGTTCTGGCCGAGCCGGGCGTGCGAACCGGGACCGCTACGTGGGACGACCACCTGCTAGGTAATGGCTGAACGGATGGCATCAACTGGTAGCGGCAAGGTGGTATCGCTGGCCCAGCGCACCCCGTGGCTGCGAGGGTTGCCACGCGAAGTGGGTGTGCTCGCGGCAATCGCCTTCTGCGTTGCATTGGGTTTCGGCATCGTTGCTCCGGCGATCCCGGTGTTCGCACGGACCTTTGGCGTCACTGCTCTCTTAGCTGGCGCGGTCATCAGTGTCTTCGCACTAATGCGGTTGATCACCTCGCCCGGCGCGGGGGCCTTGGTGAACCGGATCGGTGAGCGAGCGGTGCTTTCCAGTGGGCTGGCGATCGTTGCGGTGTCGTCGCTACTGGCTGGGTTCTCGCAGACGTATGTCCAGTTACTGATCCTGCGCGGGGTCGGAGGCATTGGCTCGGCAATGTTCACGGTGTCCGCGATGGCGTTGCTTCTGCGGACTGCCGGTCCCGACCAGCGTGGTCGGGCAGCGAGTGCTTTCCAGGCCGGGTTCCTCTTCGGCGGGATCACTGGGCCGGCGGTAGGTGGCCTGGTTGTGGGGATTTCGATTCGGGCACCGTTCTTCGTTTACGCCGCGACGTTGGGTCTAGCCACATTCGTTGCGATGACCTTCCTACGTACGCCCGAGCAAATTGAGGCTGAGCGGGTGGCCGCGCAGCAAGCAGAGTTCGGCGGTCAGCGTCAGCAGCAAGCCTCCGCCGACGTGCTGCAGGAAACCGAAGCGTCATGGGCTGCGGAGGCTGCGGCTGACGCTGAATCCGTCGACGTCAGCGCAGAGGAGCACTCGCACGTCACGTTGCGCGCCGCTTTCGGAAACGGTGCCTATCGTGCGGCGCTCATGGCGAACCTGGTGAACGGCTTCCTGACCTTCGGTATCAGAACATCGCTGGTCCCCCTGTTTGTTGTTGAGGCCCTGCTCCGGGGGCCAGGCCTCGCTGGAATCGGCTTCCTCGTTGCCGCCGCGGCCCAGGGCGTCTCACTTGTCTTCGCCGGGCGGATCACCGACCAGCGGGGGAGGCGCCCGGCGATGTTGATGGGGATGGTCACCACCGCGATCGGTGCGATCCTGCTCGCCATCTCCGCAGAACCGATTCTGTTCCTCGTCTCGATGGGCATTCTGGGCGCCGGAACTGCCTTCCTGGGATCCGCCCCTGCGGCCGTGGTTGGCGACGTGATGGGACGTCAACGTGGCGGCACGGTGGTAGCCATCTTCCAGATGATCGCGGACGTTGGAGCGGTCGCTGGGCCGTTGTTGGCTGGTCTCCTCGCCGATCAGTTCGGCTATCACTGGGCGCTCGGCAGTGCCGCAATTCTCTGTCTGCTGGGAATCGTGGTTGTGTTCCTCATGCCAGAGACAAAGCGTGGAATCCGTGCACCACAGACGACTTCCTGAGGTTCGCTGACGCCGACCCCCCACTGCGTTGTCTGGCGGTCGGATGGCTCCGAAGTGCTTGGGCACGTCGCGCGCGGCAGGATACGGCCATGGCGCTGATCAACACGAAAGCCAACCGGACCCCCGAAAAACTGATTCTGGCGATTGACATCGGCGGGACAAAGATGGCGGTTGGTCTGGTCGACGGTGATGGAGATGCGACCCACGTCGACCGGACCCCTTCCCCGGCCAACCAGCGCGGCGATGCGATGTGGGACGCCCTCAACAGGCTGCTCGACGAGGTTCTCCAGAGTGCTGGAAATCCGAAGATCACCGGAGTGGGTGTCGGTTGCGCTGGGCCAATGATCTGGCCGGAGGGTGTGGTCTCACCGACCAACATCGTCGGATGGCGCGAGTTCCCGCTGCGTCGCAAACTCAAGGAACGCTTCGTTGATCTTCCGGTTCGACTGCACAACGACGCGATCTGCATGGCCATCGCGGAGAACTGGAAAGGTGCGGCAGCTGGCCACGACAACGCTCTCGGCATGGTTGTTTCGACCGGCGTCGGTGGTGGGTTGATAGTTGGAGGTCGGCTGGTTGACGGCGGCTTCGGCAACGCTGGGCACATTGGCCACATCGTCATCGACCCGAGCGGCCCTGCCTGTCGCTGTGGTGGTCGCGGCTGCCTGGAGGCGATATCTCGGGGACCTGCGACGGTCGCGTGGGCCGTCGAGGAGGGCTGGACTCCCAGTGATTCAGGAGACCCGCTCGACGGCAAGACGTTGGCCGACGATGCGCGAAATGGGGACGAGATCGCGATCGCGGCGTTCAGGCGGGCGGGAAGTGCCGTGGGCGTGGGTTTGGCATCTGTGGCCGCATTGCTGGATCTGGACATAGCGGTCATTGGCGGCGGCCTCGTGCAAAGCGGCGACCTGCTAATGACGCCGATTAAGCAGGCCTTTGCCGAACATGCCGGAATGACCTTCGTGAAGCGTATGAAGATTGTGCCTGCTGAGCTTGATCAACTTGCTGGTGTGGTTGGCGCGGCGGCGTTGTTCGCCGACGGCGACCGCTACTGGTCGCCCGTCGACTAGCAAAGCGAATCGTGATCACGGAATACATCGAACCTGCGCTAGGTT